>Ga0214919_10009211_pt1 | contig 12762 bp, 11 predicted proteins | sample LL1503_MetaG_FD_177994 | JGI IMG/M metagenome (GOLD analysis project Ga0214919, IMG submission 177994) | Freshwater microbial communities from Lake Lanier, Atlanta, Georgia, United States - LL-1503 | ecosystem: Environmental > Aquatic > Freshwater > Lake | place: USA: Georgia | collected...
AAAGAGCATCGTCTTGCACGTCGGGTTGCTCCATCATGTGATTTGTGACTTATTTTATTTTATACATTATTTTTTTGACTTTTTTTGACTTTTTTTGACTTTTTTTGACTTTTTTTGACTTTTTTTTAGAACATTTACATCTTTTAAACCTTGTTATATTTTTTTTTCTTCCTCCTCCTTGTTCTCTAAGTGATCTTTTAATGGCTCCATAAAAATCATCATCATCATCATCCATCGGGGGAGCAGATGCCACATCACCCTCGTCATGAATAGGGGGGGCAGTTGCAGTTGCACCTATGGCTGCTAGCTCGTCTATAAGGCGTCTAACACTTTCATCTTGTAAATGTATTATTGGTAAGTAGTTGGGTATATCAAACCATTTTCCTTCTATCGTTTCCTTATTTATTTTAAAATTAAACAATGGTTTTATATTGCAAATACAATAGAATATTATTGTATGTGGATAACGCGACACGTCATTACCGTGATAAACATTATATTCAATAAACTCGTTACGAGTTTCTTGTGCCCAACGTTCCAAATTAAAATTATCAACCGTTTCATTAAATTTTCTAAAAGCTCCATTTTTAGCATCTTCGTCTTTAAATAATCTGCCTCCAGGAAAATTCCACGCTCCTGCTCCTCCTCCTTGTCTTTCATTCACAAGATATACTGTATTTTCAAAAAACAACGCAATCCGTGCATTCAACACATCTGACTCTGACATTGATATAATATAATATAAAATTATATTATATTAATGTTTTATAAAATATAAAATATAAATATATATACTAACTAACTAATAAGAAAAAAGAAGTATATTTTATTGTATAATCGTATTATTGTAACTATATTATTTACTATTATTCGCTATGGACGGGTTTGATTTCAATATTCAAAATTATTCGCTTGCCGAAATGGAGGATTTAATGGGTTTAGCGCCAAAAAAAAAATATACGCCGGGCGACGTCGCAAAATGTAAACAGCGACTCATCGTAAAACTGGCGTCTTCGGGAACACAAGATGAAAAAATGACGGATTTTTTAAACGCGGTTCACCAATGTTTGATCTCCGGTATTTCTGGTATTAGCAATCATGATAACGGTAATTTGGATACTGTTACCCGCTACTATTCTCCGGCAGCAAATTTTCAACAAAATACAATCATCCCGGGTTCAGCAGCCGACGGACACTACGTCATTCCCGACCCTTACCGCATGTATGACCCGGGCAAATATAACGATGTCGGCGGTTTGGTCGTGGGTCAAAGCGGCGCGCCGCCAGGAACCATCAATCCGGTTAAATATTCCACCGTCGCAATCTCCGTCAACATTGACTCCCGATTTCGTCCCAACTATTTTAGCACCAAAAGCACCGACTTGAACATCACGCTTCCGGAGAGAATTAACAACATTATCAACTATCGCGTCGGCTCTTTTGAAATTCCGTTTTACGCCATTTACTCTATTAGCGAGCTCAACGGAAACAACGCTATTCAAATTCAGTGGTCAACTACTAGTTCTACTCCTCAAACATATGGTAACACGTTTACCATCGTCATTCCAGACGGAAATTATTACACTACCGCGAACACAGCCCTGATCGCTTCCGCGTCCATCGAAACCACAATTAACACCATTATTGCTTCAAATACGGGGGCTACGGGCCTAAGCGGCCTTCTCACTTTTTATATTGACCAGGTCAGCGGAAAGGGCGTGTTTGCACAGCCGTCCGGCGCTTCTACGCCCATTTATTTCAAAGTGGTGTCCAACGTCAGAAGCAGCGGTAATCCGAATTTTGATGCGCCGCTCATATCGTTCCTGGGCTGGCAACTCGGGTTTCGAAACGCCGAAAACATTTCGAAAAATAGTGGCAGCGGTAGTTTCGGGTCCGTCGTTTCAGAATCGCTCGTCGCCATTCGATCCACAAACTACCTTTTTATCGCCATCGATGACTACAATAACAGCGTCAACGATTACTACTCGGCCGTCTTCTCGGAATCTTATGCAATTAAAAACATCATTACCCGAGTCAACGTCGGCTTATTGCAGGACGTGAACGAAGCTTCCAGCATCCAGCTTAACAGGCAGCGCTGCTTCTTTGGCCCCGTCAACATTCAGAAACTTCGCATCACGCTCTACGATAACTTTGGCAGAATCGTCGATTTGAACAACATGGACTGGAACATTGAGCTCATCTTTGAATGCGTCTATGATTAGTTTTTTTCTACGTTTTATTATTTTGTTATTTTTTTTGATAATAAAATAAAATTGAATTTTGGGAGGGTTGTAAATCCATCCAGTAGCAGACATAAGTAGCAGAGAAATATGACTCAAATTGATACCAGCATTACCGACGCAGAATTTAATAGCATCTCAGATGAACACAGTCGCTTCATGCTGAAAAATGCCCATGAAGCAATTACTGCTGCAGAAGCATGGCCGTTTATGAAATCGTTCAGCGGTCAGTCGTTCATGCTCTCAAACCATCCAATGATCAGTGAAATCACGAAAAAAATGGTCGCGCTCGGTTACGACGGTCACAGCGGTTCGTCATTCGGATGGACTATGCGCTCCATGGAATTCCTCGCGAAAAATGGAAAGGAAGAGTTTTTGAAGCAGCAGTTTTAAATTTACAGCAGTTTTAAATTTACAGCAGTTTTAAATTAAAAAAATACGAAAGATTATTATTTGTTATCATTGTGTGATTGTGAAGTGTAATTATAAATTTATATTTTTTTATTTGCATTTTTTATTTACATTTTTTATTTACATTTTTTATTTGCGCGATTTATTTACATTTTTTATTTGCGATGGTGCGATTTGTTTTTGCGATGGTGCGATTTGTTTTTGCGATGGTGCGATTTGTTTTTGCGATGGTGCGATTTATTTTTCCGATGATGTGATTTATTTTTGCGCGAGAAACGGTTTTGATATGTTTTTTTACCTCCATATCCCGACGGTCTTCCATAAAACATTCTTGCTGCTTCTGCTTCGTCTTTTTGTTGTTTATTATATGCTGCTCTTGCTTCTGCTGCTCTTGCTTCTGCTGCTCTTGCTTCTGCTGCTCTTGCTTCTGCCGATGCTCTTGCTTCTGCCGATGCTCTTGCTGCTCTGGCTTCGGGATCAATTATTACCATTAATTCAGGTAACGTTTCAGTTCGATTCAATATATCATAATCTCTAAAACGCGATGTTAACCAATATTTGCACCACCGGTTTAACTTGTCTCGGTCAATTTTCAATATTTTAACTTCATCATTAAAAGTTTCAGCATACTCGAATAATCTTTTAATTGTATACAAGTCATTATTCGCATCGCTACGAGTATTCATACCCTTACCAATTTCTTTTATTTCCCCTATTAAACCTTTTATTGTATCAACGGCTGAATAATCCATGTCTGGACAAAGTGTCCCCTCCCTTTTACATTCATTATAAACTTTTTCTGCTGTCGGTTTTATAACAAGAACACGATCAATATCATTCAAATTCATTTTCCTACAATTTTAATTGACTAAAACATAATATATTATAATATTTTATTTGTTATTATAATATTTATTATTATAATATTTGTTATTATAATATTTGTTATTATAATTTTTATTAATATACTTTATAACTTTATACACAACAAAATGGTTCATCTAAAATATGTTATGAATGGAAAGTGTAAACAAATAAAAATTGACTCTATTGAAAATAGTAATGATAATGTTGTCAAGGTTACTGATTCGAGTTACAAATATATTATTGGAGAAAAAGAACAAGATACATTTAAAAAATTGTTAACATTGTTAAACTTGTGGAATGAGTTTTCAAAAAAGCACAACATTGAATACTGGGCGTGCGGTGGAACGTTGTTGGGCGCAATTCGACATCGCGGTTTTATACCTTGGGATAATGATATTGATATTTCAATTATGTTATCAGATTTTGAAAAAATTAAAAAGAATTTAGATGAACATGAAACGTTATCATATATTGAATGTAGATTTGGAATGAAAATATATATTGAAAATAAAGATGTGTTTCCATACGCATTTCCATTCATAGATATTTTTTTATGTCACTATTATGATAAATCTACAATAAAGTTTTGTAGTATATTATCGACTAAGGATAATCCATTATGGTCGATTGATAAGGAATTTCCAAATCAACATATATATAAAAATGAATTATATCCTTTGAAAAAAGTTGAGTTTGAAGATACAACGATAATAGTTCCTAACATTCAAAAATGTTTATTTAGAACGTTCTCAAATGAATGTTTAACTAAATGTGTAATTTCAAACCATGTAAAGTGTCACGAAAAAGTTCATATAAAACGCACTCAAGATGCAACGAATAAGTTTAAAAATATGTACGAATTAGAAAAACGATTTCATGTTCCGAAAATATTTATACCTATGATATATACGATTCCGAAAATATTTCGACCCATATTTAAGAATATTATCCCGTTTAAAAAAAAAGTTTAAAGATGTATATGTAGATTATTTTACCGCAACATTATGCAATATGCAATCATCATTATTTTAGTTTATAAAATAATATTAATATTAGTAATTAAATATTTTAATAGTAATATTAATAATATATAGGTTTAAATTAGTATAAAAATGGTGCGCCACGGTCTAAAACACATCTTTCAAAAACCAACACCGGACATCGATTCCAGCGACCGCACGCAGCAGCTTCGCTCAAAAACGATTTACGCCGGAACCGTCAATTTAGCGCAAACTCTCGCTCAAGGAAGCAATCAGAAGTATAAGACATACAACGGACCCTACGAAGTCGCAGCTCATAATTTGATCGCAAGTCGCAGTTATGATGACCTGCTTTCCGTTACAAAAGGGAAAGTGCTTTTAAATCAGCTGCCTTTAAACTCGAATAGTAACGCGTATTATCAGAAAAATTTTGCAAAGGGGCAAATGTACGAGGGAAACTATAACCAATTTGATCCGTCTCACAATTTTGTCGGACATACCGGTTGTAACAATTCTGTCCTGGTTTATGACATCGGTGCTACCGGTTTCACGGGACCAGCGTCTTATGACACGAATGGCGGCTTCATCGGCGCGACAGGAAGTCAAGACAACAATAAACGCATTTTTATCGACCCGAATCACTGCTATTACAGCAACCCGTGCTTATTAGACGCGTCGTACACCAAATTCGTCGGTCCGGTTTTACCTGGAACCACCGGGCCGGGACAGTTTAACGCCCAGCAAATCATTAGCGCGGACCAGTATCGCGGTTTCAGCTACCCCATGTCCAAATTTAACCTGACTTGCGAACAGCAGATTTTAAATCAGGCAATCGGTCCGCTCTTTTGCCCACTCGAACCTCCTGTCAATACTGTGCCTCCTGTTATTTCAGGAAATGCACTTGTTGGTTCTTTGCTATCCGTTGTTAGTAACGGAACTTGGTCTAACAGTCCAACTTCATTTACATACCAGTGGTATAGCGGAGCTAACCCAATACCTAGTCAAACAACGACTTCGTATACAACAATAGCAGGAGATATCGGTTCAGCAATTACATGTCAAGTGGTTGCGATCAATGCTGGAGGTAGTAGCGCACCTGCAACTAGTAATTCAATTGTTGTGATTCCTCCTCCTCCATCAATAATTCTTGAGTATAATGCAAATCAAGGACCTAGTTTTGTTTGGAGCGGAGTTTCTTTTACATTGGATGCGACTTTGCCCAATTATTCTTACACAGCTATTACAACTTCTATCCCTGCATCTCAAGTCCCTGGTTTTTCTCAATTAACTCAAGTTACAATTGACAGTTCAGTTACAAGTATTGGTAATTATGCGTTCAAAGTATGTACCGCATTGACATCTGTTACAATTGGCAGTTCAGTTACAAGTATTGGTGCCAATGCGTTCCAAACATGTTCCGCATTGACATCTATTACAATTCCCAATTCAGTTACAAGTATTGGTGATAATGTGTTCTCAGTATGTACCGCATTGACATCTGTTACAATTGGCAATTCAGTTACAAGTATTAGTGCTGCTGCATTCAGTTCATGTTCCGTATTGACATCTGTTATAATTCCCAATTCAGTTACAAGTATTGGTACCAATGCGTTCAATGAATGTTACGCATTGACATCTATTACAATTCCAAATTCAGTTACAAGTATTGGTATTACTGCGTTCACTTCATGTACCGCATTGACATCTGTTACAATTGGCAGTTCAGTTACAAGTATTGGTAATTTTGCGTTCTATAATTGTTCCGCATTGACATCTGTTATAATTCCCAATTCAGTTATAAGTATTGGTAATTCTGCGTTCCAATCTTGTGTCGTATTGACATCTGTTACAATTGGCAGTTCAGTTACAAGTATTGGTAATAGTGTGTTCCAAGGATGCACCACATTATCGTCTGTTACAATTGGCAGTTCAGTTGCAACTATTAGTAATTCTGCGTTCCAATCTTGTGTCGCATTGACATCTGTTACAATTCCTAATTCAGTTACAAGTATTGGTGATAGTGCGTTCCAAGGATGCACCACATTGTCATCTGTTATAATTGGCAGTTCAGTTACAAGTATTGGTATTCAAGCGTTCTACGCATGTTCCCAATTGGCATCTATTACAATTCCCAATTCAGTTACAAGTATTGGTCAAAGCGCGTTCCAATTATGCATCGCATTGATATCTGTTATAATTGGCAGTTCAGTTTCAAGTATTGGTACTAATGCATTCCAAGGATGTTCCGCATTGCCATCTGTTATAATTCCCAATTCAGTTTTCACTTTAAGTCAAGGTGCGTTCGGTTCATGTTCCTCATTGACATCTGTTACATTTACACTACCTTCAATAATTACAGTTATTCGTTATGCTGTTTTCGCAAATTCTGGATTGACATCTATTACAATTCCCAATTCAGTTACAACTATTGAACTTAATGCGTTCGGGTCATGCACCGCATTGACATCTGTTACAATTCCAAGTTCAGTTACAAGTATTGATAATACTGCGTTCTCAAGTTCCGGATTGACAAACAATACACTTACTATACCAACAGTAAATGGTCTAGGTATATCAGGCAGTCCAATTTCATTTTATGGAGCTACCAATGTTACTGTTAATTATACGTGAAAAAAGTTTTATGTTTTCTTTTACACCTTTTCTCATTTCAAACGCCCAATTCTCATATAACAATTTCTAACAGATTCTATATTTTATTGTGTTCTTGGTATTTCTTTTACTCTGTCGTCTTCTACTATAACCGTAACCGCCTCCAGCAGCAGTAGCAGTATGCCTAGGTTTCTTTACAAGTATGCGTATAGATACACCCCTTTCTATATAAAGTTCAGTTAAATTGGGGTATACACGAATTCATTATTTATTATTTCTTGCATGGATGTATGGTTATTTATTTTACTTTTGTTATTTTAGAGGTCGAGACATAGAGAGATAAATCATAATTCCAAAATCGATCGTTAAATGATAAAATAAAAAAAGGAAAAGTAAAAATAAAAGAAATAGGTTTCATTCTTTTTAATTATATTCATTTTTTGTCAGTAAAAAGGGTAAAAAGGAAACGAACATAGTTTCATATAAGGGCGATTGTTGAATGTTCAGATTCATCATTTATTTTACTTTTCATCATTTGTTTTTAAGAGAGATAGAGAGATAAATCATAAATCCAATGGTCGATAAATAATAAAAAATAAAATAAAAAGAAATAGGTTTCATTATTTTTAATTATGTTCATTTTTGTCAGTAAAAAGGGTAAAAAGGGAATGAACATAGTTTCATATAAGGGCGATTGTTGAACTGTCGGATTCACTATTTATTTTACTTTTCATCATTTGTTTTTAAGAGAGATAGAGAGATAAATCATAAATCCAATATTCGTAATATTTCTTTTATACACATCGACAACGTGATTGTGATTGTGACTTTGATTTCCTCTTGTAGCGACGGGAAGAACGTTTACGCACGACTTTTCGCTTTCGGTGTCGTTGAGTTCGTTTACCTCCGAATAGTCCTTTCGACGCACTTCTTACGTTTGCTGCTTCTGCTTGTTGTTGTGCTTGTGATTGTTCTGCTTGTTTTTTCACCAGTCGTTGTCTTTCTAAATGTTTTTGTCGTTCTTGGTCTAGTAGTGCTTGTCGTTCTTGTAGTTCTCGTCTTTTTAAATCTTGTTCCATTTGTTTATCTTGGCTCTTTAACAGTAAACTTGCAGCATTACTGCTTTGCAGATGCGGCGGAACAGCTCTTGATGCCGCCATTTGTTCGGCAAATGCGCCAGTTCCATACGCGCTATCATAATCCGCCATAAATTTTGCCAGATCCTCGGGGTTTTTCTGCGCTGAACTCATTTTTAAAATAAAGTGAAATAAAATATTTTATTTATAATTATATAATATTTTATTTATAATTATATAATATTTTATTTATAATTATAGTTATGTTATACCATTAAATAACATAATATACACGAATTTGTCATTTATTCTTCTTGCATCGATGCATGGTTATTTATTTTACCTTTGTTCTTTTAGAGGTCGAGAGATAGAGCGAAATAATAAATATGATTTTTGAATCATTTTTTTATGCGAAAATATTTTTTTTATAAAAAAATAAAATATTTTAATATTATATAATTACATATATTTATTTGAAAATGAAAAATTCGTCAGAAAATAAAAAATCTCAAACTCGAAGTTCTATAATGAAAGCTACTATTAATAATGACGCCCTCACGTTTGGAACCAATAGTATATCGACTAGGTCGGTCAAGGACGAATCCCCAATATATATTGATGCATGGCCTGAAGGAAAGTGTTCAACTGGCAATCCGTGTTGGAATTGGAGTCAAACAGAGATAACTCAATTCGATCGCGAAACCCGGTTCCGTGCTTTGACCGGGTACAAGGTATATACAAGCCGAACTAGAGACCAGTTCCCAGAAAAATACGATGAAATGTGTATTGGGAATCCTGATGGAAAATGGGCTCCTTTCTGCGAAAGTCGGAAAATGGCGGTCTACTGCAATCCAGGATGCAGCCCTTTCTGATCGACCCTCCCACCCCAACCCTGAACCATACGGGTTTACCCACCGTCATCTTAAGATTTATTGAAAACATCATATGCGAAAATATTTTTTTTATAAAAAAATAAAATATTTTAGTATTATATAATTACATATATTTATTTGAAAATGAAAAATTCGTCAGAAAATAAAAAATCTCAAACTCGAAGTTCTATAATGAAAGCTACTATTAATAATGACGCCCTCACCCCCACGACGTTTGGAACCAATAGTATATCGACTATGTCGGCGTCGGAGCCCAGGTATACAAATGGGCCCTTTGGGGAAGGAATATATATTGATGCATGGCCTGAAGGATATTGTTCAAATGGCAATCCGTGTTGGAGTCAAACAGATATAGAAAATAAATTCGATCGCGGGACATTCATCAGTGCTTTGGATGGGAAAATTGTATATACAAGCCGTCCTGAAAACCAGTTCCCAGAAAGATGGAATGAGATGCTTATTGGGAATTATGGAAGATATGCTCGTTTCTGCGAATGTCGGTCTCAGGCCCCCTGCTGCCCCCGATGATGCTCTTCCAGACCCTCTGATCGACCCTCCCACCCCAACCCTGAACCATACGGGTTTACCCACCGTCATCTTAAGATTTATTCAAAACACCATCATATATGCGAAAATATTTTTTTTATAACAAAATAAAATATTTCAATATTATATAATTACATATATTTATTTGAAAATGAAAAATTCGTCAGAAAAGAAAAAATCTCAAACCAGAAGTTCTCGAATGAATGGAGCCATTGAGCATTGGGACGTTCCCTCCTTTTTGACGCTTCAACAGACGGTTAATGTCAGAGACGGAGAGGTTGGACTTTTCACTTTTGGATCGCATCACGGGCCAATCCGGAGGCCTCCTCCATCTTCAGAATATGGGCCTTATTAGGTCCTAAACCCTAAACCCTAAACCCTAAACCCTAAACCCTAAACCCCAACCCTAAACCCTACGGGTTTACCTGCGCTCCGCGCCTCGCGCCCTCATTTCTGAAAATGTTCGGAATACCCATTATTCAGAAATGAGTGCTATTATGACGAATGAGTGATAAAATGAAACTGGATTTAGGGGATGATTTTGGCATTAAATTTTACTTAGGGAGGGGGATTAAATTTAGTGGATTGGAGATGGATAGGGATGAATTATGTGGCGTTCCATTTCTCCGGCTACGCTTGCTGCTGCGGGAATTATGCAAACCCCTGACATTTCGGCGGTTATTTGGTCTTCAGTATTGGGTGGCGGTCTCCCTTTGACCTCCTTCCAATGTTTGCAATTTATTTTCTATTTGTTTGCAATTTATTTTCTATTTGTTTGCAATTTATTTTCTATTTGTTTGCAATTTATTTTCTATTTGTTTGCAATTTATTTTCTATTTGTTTGCAATTTATTTTCTATTTTAAATTAAATGAATTCTCTCTTCGGGTTGAAGATATGAAAGATGAAGGATGAAGGAGTGGGGATGGGGGAGCGTAGTTCCCTCAAGATTTTACTTTTCATCTTTTCATTTTAGAGAGATTGAGAGAATTCATTTAATTTAAAATAGAAAATTATTCATCTTTTATTATTCTTTTTCTTTATCTTTTTCGATGTTGGATTTCAATTGTGACGGATTTGATACCCCATATTTTATAAATCTATTATCTATTGTTGCTGTTATCATCTTTACTTTTGATACTACCCTTCCATGCTTGTTCATCTCCAATTCTCTCTTCTTTAATTCTCCTGTTGTTTGATATGCTGTCCCGCACCATACTTCCTCTCTTGTGCCTCTTATCTTTTCGTATGTATTCCCGTTGATATGATATTTGCCGTCCGTCCTGTCTCTCATCATGTTTCTGCTCTTTATTGCGGCCGATAACGTGTTATAATTCTCTAATTCATTTTCTGTCACGTTTACATCTTCATCTTCATCATCTTGTTCTACATTCACATGCAAGGGTAAAGGTAAGGGTAAAGGGACAGCATGGCCTCTCTGTATCTGTTTATTGATTTTCTTTATTAATTTCATGTTTTCTTCTTTCAATCCTTTTATTTCTCTCTTTAATGATATGATGTAATCTGGAGTGTTGTCTCCTATCTTTCTCTTTAATTCTTTATTCTCTTCCAATAATTTTATATATTTCTCTGGACTATATTCTATCTTATTTATTATCTCTCTTATCGCATCATCCACATTTGATTCGGTTATACCTTCCATATTTATTAATTCCGTGAAATTATGTTTTTTTATCATTATTGTCCTCTGTCTCTCTATAAATAGCGGATGTTCCTTTATTGCATTCTCTATCTGTAATTTATTTTCCACCTTGAATGCATTTATTAAACGAAATTTATCATACGTCTTCTTGTGATTATATATCCTATTCTTTAAACTATTCGAATTCCCAAATTTTATTAACCGCTCACCATTATCACTCTTGTTCTCTATTGTCCCATAATACACACACTGCACATTTGATGGAAAATTATCTATTAGCGTCTTCTCTCTTATCTTTTTCTTCTCTTCTATCGCTTCATTCTTCTCTTCTATCGCTTCATTCTTCTCTTCTATCGCTTCATTCTTCTCTTCTATCGCTTCATTCTTCTCTTCTATCGCTTCATTCTTCTCTTCTATCGCCTTTTTTATTTCACTTTGCATCTTATAAATACCCGTCAATCTTATCTCTTTTACAACTTCGCATACCCAGTTTTGAAACTTTTGGGCAATCGGTTTTCGTGACCGAAACAACACTTTGTATAATCCTTTTTCAGTTAAAAACGTTACTTCTTGGGAGCCACCAAGGGTGTGCATAGTATGCACTACCTTTTCAGATTCATCAAAATCTCTTAAAACAGAACGAATTGACGTTATGTCTAACACTACTCCCACGTCACTCGCTCGAAACAGAGGGTCGGTTACTGTTCCTTTTATTATGATTTCTGTATGCAAATCATTCGTATTAAATGCTTTTACTATATCCATAATGGGTGTTTATATATATATTACAACCATCTCTCTCTTTATATTCTTTTCTATCTATATTTAATTACACATCATGCATTACCCTATCATTACCATCTCATTTACCTATCATTCTCATTCCCTATTTCACAAACAGCGACAATTTTTTACTCATTTACACACTTCAGAAATGAGTGCTATTTCGACTTCCCAGTCATAAAACAGGGGGACCCAGGTCCCCCTTAAACCCCTCCTTCCTTATCCATTCCCCATCTCATTTACACACTTCAGAAATGAGTGCTATTTCGACTTCCCAGTCATAAAACAGGGGGACCCAGGTCCCCCTTAAACCCCTCCTTCCTTATCCATTCATATCACATTCTTTTTCTTTTTCTTTTCTTTTTCTTTTATTTTTCTTTTCTTTTTCTTTTCTTTTGGTTCGCCATTTCGATTTAAATTGTTTCTCTCTTCCTAGGGGGACCATCCCCCTTTAACCCCTCCTTATCCATTTCACATTCATTTCCTTCTTATTCACATTCATTTCACATTCACACATTATATACCTTCACTCTTCGGGTTTAAAATATAAAAGTTCAAGGATTAAGGACGGGGGTGCATTCCCTCAAGATTTTTCTTCATTTCTCATTCACTCTTTTATAAATTGATTTCTTTTTATTACATCCATCCTCTCTCACTTCAACACACACACACTCCTATTACTCCATCTCATATGC
>Ga0214919_10009212_pt1 | contig 12762 bp, 15 predicted proteins | sample LL1503_MetaG_FD_177994 | JGI IMG/M metagenome (GOLD analysis project Ga0214919, IMG submission 177994) | Freshwater microbial communities from Lake Lanier, Atlanta, Georgia, United States - LL-1503 | ecosystem: Environmental > Aquatic > Freshwater > Lake | place: USA: Georgia | collected...
TAAAGACCGCTTATAATTGTTGTTCGGCGGGGACGGTTAAAAACGATTTTGTCAATATTTGCGCTTTAAAAAATTGTATTAGACAAGGTGTGCGCTGCCTAGATTTTGAAATATATTCTGTAGATAATACACCAGTTATATCAGTTTCTTCGGCTAATGCATTTGATGTTAAAGAAGCTTATAACAGTGTCTCTTTTGCTAATGCTATGAGCACAATTGCCGAGTATGCATTTTCGGGAAGCACGTGTCCGAACCCGGGTGACCCGCTACTGATTCATTTGCGAATTATGAGTAGCAATAAGCCTATATATGACATTATGGCAAATACCCTCTATAATACATTATCGAGACGTCTGCTAGGTAAGAACTTTAGTTATGAAAATAATGGAGAAAATACGGGGAAAACTCCATTAAAAGAATTGATGGGCAAAGTTGTTGTTATTGTAGATAAAACAAATCCATTATTTAGCGATACCTTACTAAACGAATATGTAAATATTGCTAGTAATTCCGTTTTTATGCGTGCATTGCGTTTTCGCGACGTAAAATATACACACGATATGCAAGAGTTGATTGAGTTTAATAAAAAGAATATGTCAATTGTTCTGCCAGATATATCTACAAATATTAAAAATCCTTCGTCTAATTTATCACTAAATTATGGGTGTCAAATGGTAGCACTCTCTTTACAAAGTTATGATTCCAGTTTAGAGTATTATAATGAGACGTTTGATAATGCGGGTAGTGCGTTTGTTTTGAAACCAATCGAACTCCGCTATATTCCAGTAACTATTCCTGTGCCTCCGCCCCCGAACCCGAATTATTCATATAAGAAGAGAGATATCAAGTCGGATTATTATGCGTTTGAAATCTAACCAACCTTTTGGGAAAAGGTTGAGCCAAAACTTTACACTTAATTATGGTTATATTTATGACCGATTAGGTTGTATTTTGGCCCAACCTTTTTTTAAAAGGTTGTATATATATATGTCCATTCTCTTATACACTAGTTTATTAGCCGGTTTTGAAACAATCTCGATGACGGCTTTAACAAAATATTCAAAAAATAAAGATAAAAATATAGCATATCTATTATTAGGCGTATTTATTTATGGAGTAATTATTCCATTTTTAATAATTATTTCATTAAAGTTTCACGGCATTGGCACTGTTAACTTTTTGTGGAATATTATTACAACTATCTCTATGATTGTTATCGGGTATTATGCATTCGGAGATGCCGTAAGTCATTTGCATTTTATTAGCTTATTTTTAGGTATATCTGCGATTATTGTATTAATGATAGCCGAACGCAACACAAAACAGAATTAAAGATTATTATAAAAAATATGTAAAATTAAAATATTCTTCTAATCATTTATTAAAGAAATGCGTAAAGCTAAAACAAAACGAAGAAACGAATATAAAGAAAAAGAAAAAGATACAACGTCTAAACCAGAGTGCGAAAAAAAACAATCCTTTGAAGAGCGTGAATTGGATATTTTACGAAGTGCGGTTGACAAGGCCGAAGAAAAACAAGGCAAAGCCGTAGCACAATCTCCCGAGATTAAAAAAATTATCGAAGTTTTAGAAACGTTCTTAAAGCGAAAGCGTCTAATATGTTACGGTGGCACAGCTATTAATAATATATTGCCGGAATATGACCAATTCTACGATAAAGATGTAGAAATACCCGATTACGACTTTTATTCTCCGAATGCACTTAGCGATGCAAAAGAGCTCGCCGACATTTATAATAGCTTGGGCTATAATGACGTGGAAGCCAGAGCCGCAGTACACGTCGGTACTTATAAAGTATTTGTCAACTTCATCCCTGTGGCTGACGTCACACAAATGGAGCCCAAACTCTTTAAAACAGTTCTCAGAGAAAGTATTAAAATAAATGGTATTCATTATGCGCCGCCGAACTTTTTACGAATGGCAGTGTATAAAGAGCTAAGCCGACCCAAAGGCGATATAAGTCGTTGGGAAAAAGTCTACAAACGTTTGGTTCTTTTAAATAAACACTACCCAATGAAAAATCCGAAATGCGACTCTATGAAGTTTTTACGAGACTTTGAAGGCACCTCTGAAGACTCCACCCTTATTTATGATACAGTGAAGGATACTATGATTGATTTAGGCTTGGTTTTTATTGGTGGGTTTGCTAGCAGTTTATATGGCAAGTATATGCCAAAAGAACAGCAACACTTTATAGAAAATGTGCCGGATTTCGATGTTTTAGCCGATGACCCAAAAACGGCTACTACCATTATAAAAGAGCGCCTTATGGCACAGGGCTTTAAAAATATAAAGATTTATAAAAAACCAGGCGTAGGAGAAATTATTGCTCCGCATTATGAGGTTGTAGTAAATGAAGATACGGTGTGTTTTGTATACGAGCCTGTAGCGTGCCACAGTTATAATGCTATAAAACTGGGACATAATGTGGTGAAAGTGGCGACGGTCGATACTATGTTGAACTTTTTCTTGGCTTTCTTATATGCGGACCGACCGTATTATGATAATGAACGCATTTTATGTATGGCGCAATACTTATTTCAAGTCCAGGCGAGGAATAGATTGGAACAGAAGGGATTATTAAAGCGTTTTAGCATTAATTGTTATGGCAATACATCAGAAAGTCTTGAAACATTACGAGCTGTAAAAGCGGAAAAGTTCAAGGAATTGAAGAATAAAAAAGGCACAAAAGAATATGAAGAGTATTTTTTAAAATATTCACCCGGAGAGAAAAAGGGGACAAAAAAGACCAAGACCAAGACAAAAACAAGTAATAAAAAGACAAAGACAAAGACAAAGAAGAATAAAGGATTGTTCACATTTTGAACCCCATTTAATAATAATATCTTAAGTATATAATGTCAAATAAGATATTATTAATTCTATTAGCCATATTTATTATTTTTAATGGCGTTGTTTATCAGAAATTATATACAAAAAAAGAAGGTTATGAGTCATTAACATCGTGTCTCGAGCAAGGTTATCCTACTGCATTTTGCAATGAAGTGCCGATACAAGCCTGCTTAACAAATTGCGGTGAAGAAGATATCAACCTTTCAAAAAAGTGGAACCAAAACACATATAACTTAAACAATAATATAATATAATATAAATACGCGTATTTAATGATAAATAGAAATCCAAAGATTTAATACAAAACTTTGTTCCCAAGTAAGGAGATCACAGGTTTGAAAACCATTGGCGTGACTTGATTCTGTAGTTATAAACTCATCCTTGTATTTCCAATTCTCAATGAGATTGTTTTTATTCGGGTCGTCTCTTAAACGGTCCAAAGATGGCCATAACTTAACGTGTAATTCTCCAGGAGTAATTTTATTTTTAAACTCATAACTATAAGAATCTATGTCATTTGTGAGTTGGTTCATATCTTGTGTGTCCATTTTATTTGTAGGTGTATAATAGTATATTACATATTCAATTAAACTTTAAATCAATTTTAGACCAACACTTTCCCCACTAAATCTACATAGAGTCCATTAACCGCTTTACCTACGCCATTATAGAGTAATGAGTTTGTAACAGCAACTGGTACAAACCTTTTAAATACGACTATCCATCCAATCAAGGAAAATATAAAAAATACGACAACTTCTCTCACACGTAATTGAACTATATCGATATACGACCAATTATGCATATAGCTACACATATCAGAATTGCCTGTTGTATAAAAATCATTCACATCCGCAATACCAGTTAACAGCCTATAATGAATATTGTTTTCGGATTTTAACATCAAAGACCTTGCACATCTTTTTAGTGTCATTAATTTAATGAATAAATTAGGTAAGCCATTTTTTGGACTATACGGTGATACGCCATCCATATATTTTTTTTTATAACTAGGCAGTCCGTCCATTAAATAGGGTATATGGCTCGAGCGCAATATACAATCAATTATATGTGCTTTATTTTTGAACTTTGACACTGTTTTTTGTGAGTGCGTTTTCACATTATAATAGGTGATAAATAAACGTCCGTTTAATAAGTTTATTATGTCCGATTCAGTAGTAGAAAAAATCTGGTCTATACACTGCGTCACAATGCCTTTATAAGCGTGTAAGTTCATATTCTTTTTATAGGAGGTCATAAACTGCTCGAAACATTGTATACCTTTTGGTTTACAGCCCGTTAAATACCAAACCGCTAATATTGAACCAATGCTACAACCTGAAATACTGTGGACTGTAATAAGCTTATGTTCTTCCATGCATTTTAAATAGAGACCAATCCCAGCAGCAAACCCACCATTAAATGCTCCGCCATCGAAAATAATATTAATATCTTTCTGTACACCAGTTTTATCCACATTTATAATTAGCGCTTTAATGTATTCTTGTAATAAGACTATATCAGTCATCTACATACGATACTTTAGGAAAAGTATTAGAAAAGGTATACGCATACTTTTTCCAAAAGTATTGCAAAAGGTATACGCGCTACCGCGCGTAAGTTTGTAAGATTTATCATATTTTCATAAAATCCGACATTAAAAGCACAGGCGTATGCACAACTCTGTTTGGGTGAGGGGGTTTAAAAGGGGCTGTGCCCCTTTAAGGTTGGACCAAAATAAATACTTATTTTGACTGCATACGCCTGTGCTTTTAATGTCGGGTTTTGCGAAAAGTGTGACGAAATCCCTCCTAGATAATCGAGCTAAAATCATAAAACTCGACATTAAAAGCACAGGCGTATGCATTCTAAGTTGCGCGTATTTTACGTGGATTTTATCTGTATTTTGGTTCAACCTTTTCCCAAAAGGTTGTTAGATGGAAAAATAAGTTATCCCCTTGGTCATTGAAAAATACAGTCCTGCAAAGATAGCACTGTTAATAACATAACCGATTAAATTGGGATTGCCGTCTTTATTAAACAGTGCTGGAGCGAACTTAAAAATATTTTTCCTCACAACAGGCAGTTGAAAAAGAAAATACAAAATAGCAATTAAGATAGGTGCTTGTAGATTGTTATAAAAATGGTCTAAACTATTTGATTGTTGTTCTTTTTGTGAGTGTCGTCGAATAATATCTTCGTTGGTTTGATGGTCAGTAATATAATCATTATTTTGCGCTTGAGGGACATAATTCGGTTGCATATATTGGTCTTGTGTTAAATGTGTTTGGGTTTGTGGAATGTCACGTGAAGGTAGAGCGGTTAAACCGGCTTGACTTGCTTGTTGTAAGCCTGTGACAAACTGACTCATATTTTGCTGGCTCATTGCATTTTGTGGTAATTGTGGGACTTGTTGCCCTTGTTGTCCTTGTTGTTGACCCTGCTGCGCTTGACCCTGCCCCTGCTGCGCTTGTAGCAAATCCGCATCTCTCGCTTGTTGCAAGTTTGCTATATCTAGCTTAATATTCTCTTGTGGCTGCTGTTGCGGATGCGTTTGGGTTTGAGGAGAGATGGGTAAAGCATCGATACTGGTTGTTCCAATATTCATTTTAATATAATAACTTAATTAATTATATTAAATAGTGGAACGCAATGCAACCTTTTGGGAAAAGGTTGAGCCAAAAATTGCGCATAAAATTGCGCATAAATTACATATAATCAAAAGTAAAGTTTTACTTCAATCATATCTTCTTTTTAGGGTGGGGTTCTAAAGGGGCAACGCCCCTTTAAGGTTGAGCCAAAAATTGCGCATAAAATTGCGCATAAAATTGCGCATAAAATTGCGCATAAATTACATATAATCAAAAGTAAAGTTTTACTTCAATATTATCGTCCTTTTTGAGTGGGGTTCTAAAGGGGCGTTGCCCCTTTCTTAGACACTGATTTCTTTCTCTGCACCTCCACAAGCCACCGCGCTTTTCTTAAAGGAGTAACATTTGTCTCCATATGCATAAATATTTTTTGTCACCTCGTCAAAATCTGGCGCCTTAAACACAATGCAATTACGGTCTGAGCAGACCTTTCTAAATAGTGAGGCAAACCCTATGCCTAAAATAAACGAAATAATGTATTGACCATTGGTCGTGTGCAATGCTTTCATAACGTTTTTAATCATTACTATAGAGATAGAAAGGATAATTTACAAAAGTATATATTTTTTTGCAAGACTTTTATTAAAAGTATATTATTTTTTTGCAATAATTTTATTAAAAGTATATTATTTTTGCAATGGAATCGTTTTTATATCTTTTTTATTTTTAGGACACGTAACCTCATTTGCATCAAACTTAAAACAATTATCGGCTTTATCCTTGTATTTAATTTTTCCTACATTATCGGGGCTAGGATAGACTATAATTACTTTAGGGTCGGGGGTGCTTAAATATACAAATAAAAGTCCTACTGCTAGACTGACTAAAAATACCTTTATATTTATAAACTTTAAAAACATATTTTATATATACACTAAACGTATATAAAATATAATACAGTTTTTAACATTATGATATTATGATATGATATGATACTATACTATACTATGATACTATGATACATTCTTAACAATACCTGATTTAACGTCTCCGTAGACCTCTTGCTCAAGCTCGGCTAAAGTGTATTCTTTTTCCACTAAAACAAATGTATTGTCTTGTTTTTCATTTGAGTTGTCTACCTCAATCGCGACTTTGACATACTTCATATTTCTAATTTTATCGGCCAAGGGTTGAAGGATGTCTATGTATTTTTCCACCATATCTGTAATATAACCTGCCCTAGGATTGTCCTGATATAGTTTATAAATATTCTTCACTTCTTCGATTTCTTTATATAATTTTTCTTGTGCTGTCTCAATCGCCTCTTGTTTTTCTGGATTATGCGCTACTTCGTTATATTTCTTTTGCACTAAAAGCTGTGCTTGCATATAACTGCCCAAACTTTTCCTCAACTTATCGAAATTATCAAAGGCTACAGTTTCATCTTGCACATATCCAAATAAGAAATCTAGTTTGGTCATAATAATTTTCGTTTTTATGGCATCCACATTTTTTGTGTAATTTTCGTCTAAACTGATGACGTTTGCATAGTGTCCTTCATTTATTTCAATGTCCAGTTTACACGGTTCGGCGCTTCCGCAGACGGCTTTAAGCACACGATCTTTATTGGTGAATAACGTCCCGCCGGGTTTTTTACAATTCACACACTTGGGCTGAAATTGTTTGAAGAGAGACCGTTTTTCTCTCTTCGTGAGAGCTTCATTTTGTCTTATTTTTTTAGTATAATCGTTAATTTGCTTTTCATATTTTTGTTTCAGTTTGAAATAGTTGTCAACGGCTATTATTAGAGATTGGTCCATTTTTATATATATACAATCTTTTAAAAAGCAATTCCGCTTGCAGTCGGAGTTATAAAGGGGCTAAAGCCCCTTTAATTTTATAATTAAATTAAATATATCTTAGCTGTATAAAATTAAAGGGGCTTTAGCCCCTTTATAACTCCGACTGCAAGCGCTTGCGTAGCAGACGGAATTGCCCCGTGATGGGGGCTGACGGCTTGCGTAGCGGGCGGGTTTACCCCCGTATTGGGGGCTGACGGGGGTTTACCCCCGTGAATGGGGGCTGACGGGGGTTTACCCCCGTGAATGGGGGCTGACGGGGGTTTACCCCCGTTTAGAAGGTTGGCAACCCCGTTATCATCGTCGTATTCGGTGTGTTTTTCTTCTTCTCATATGCCAGCTGTTGAAGTTTAGATATAATGTATTCTTGTTTTTTTCTCTCTTTCAATTCCATTTCTTTTGGTGTAGGCTTACCTTTATACCGATACATTAGAAATCCACCAATAGAAACTATCAAAAATACTATTAGACTGATATTAAATATAACACTAATATAATTATCTTTAAACCTCTTGCATTCTTTTAAAGTGCCACTTAAAAAATAACGAACGCCTGGTTCGATTAATGTAGGCTTAATATAGTTCATTGTATATACATAAAATAATAAATTATAAGAGTTAAGATAAACTATAAGAGAGAAAAATACATTATAAGAGAGAAACTATAAGTCGCAAATAATAAAAAATAAATAAAAAATATATATAGTATACAACAATAATGGCTGATTCGCCCAATCCATCTACTGCGCTTTTTTGGTTTTTTATAATAACTACCATCTATTTCGTTTTTAAATATAATAATTCCGAACCTCTACAAGGAAAGATTTATGGCGGAGTTTATATTTTGTTATTAATTGTAGGTGAGTTTATTATAAACTTGCAGTTAACTGATACAATGTGCGGTAATAAGCAATACGATACCGCTTTATTTATTACATTTATACCGTGGGCAGTTATTTTTGGATTGCTCTACGTGATGCTCTCTGTATTTCCTGGCTGGCTGAGTCCCTTCTCGAATACATTCGGTTATGGTGTAGCTAAACTTAGTGGCTTGACGAGTTTCTTTAATAGTATTTTAATACCCGAAGTAAGTTTAGCCAGTGGCACAAAAGAAGTGAATGAAGCGCTATCCCATATTTATTCGGATAAATCCTTGCTTATTAATGAAATATCACAAGAGCCGACATCCTTTGATAAGTTTTGGGAGAGAATGAAGCCTATTTTTGATTCTGGCGCATATACAAAAGATAATAAGGCAAAGCTGCTCAGCTACGTGAAACTAAAAGATAATGTAGCAGAATATATTTGGTATATGTTGACGGGGACACTAGTGACGTCAGTGAGTTATAATTATGTGGTGAACAAAGGGTGCTCGCAAGACGTGAAAGAAATGAAGAAGAGAAGGAAAGAATATGAAGCAAAGATAAAGGCGAAGAAAGCGGAGGAGGCAGTGAAGCCGAAGGTGTATTCGACGAGGGAATAAACAACCTTTTAAGCAATTCCGCTTGCAGTCGGGGTTTCAAAGGGGCTGCCGCCCCTTTAAGGTTGGACCAAAATACAACCTTTTAAGCAATTCCGCTTGCAGTCGGGGTTTCAAAGGGGCTGCCGCCCCTTTAAGGTTGAACCAAAATACAACCTTTTAAGAAAAGGTTGAACCAAAATATATCCTAATCGAGTGATAAATTACAACGTAATTTTTGGTTCAACCTTTTCTTAAAAGGTTGTCTTTAAGGTTGTCTTAGCAACCTTGACAATCTGACGCAAATATGCAACTATCCGGTCCATAACCTGGATTGGTGCATCCTACAGCACCGTTACCGAGGTAGCCGCAACCCTCTTTACAAAATCCACCAAAATAATTACCAAACCACATACTGGGATAATAGTACCAAGGGGTTTCATAATAATACGGATAACCCCCGTAATATCCTCCTCCATAGCCGCCATAATATCCTCCGCGTCCGTAGCCACCTCTGCCGTGACCGCCGTAATGACCGTGACCGCCTCCTCTGTGACCGCCTCCTCCTCTGTGACCGCCTCCTCCTCTGTGACCGCCTCCACCATACCCCTCCATAATTTTAAAACTAAACATCGAATACATTATTAAAACTAAAAGCACAATAACTATTAATGTGTATATTGTGTATTTCATTTATAATATATAAATAATATTTAAAAAATTATATTATATATTAAAAATTATATATTAAACATAATTTACTATAGTTTAATTATGTCTGATTCATCACACAAAATTGACTTAATTGTGGAAATGAATGCAAATATATTAAAACTTTTGTTAGAACATGCAAAATCAATTCAGGAATTGCAATGTAGTATAAAAGAATTAAAAGAAGACAATAAAATAATTCTTGAACATGCAACTAAAATGTCAACACATATTGATTTTATCAGATCAATTTACGAGCGAGTACGTAATTCTTATGTATTTAGAAGTATTCTAGGTTAGCATTGGTAAAATAAAAATTATAAATTAAATATAAAAATATATATAATTTATACAATATAATGTTTAAAACCGTAGTTAGAAAACACGTTGTCTCTATTTCAATACTTATTTACATTTCAATTTATATGCTGATAATGTATTTAAAACCCGGTTTCTTATTTCAAAAGAACGGTAGTTTACGCGAGTTCGGCATCGGTTATAGAAATAAAACAATTATACCGGTTTGGTTTATAGCTATATTTATCGCTACACTCTCTTATTTTTCAGTGATGTATTACGTGACAACCTTTTAGCAAAAGGTTGAACCAAAACACCCTAAATATATATGACTTATGTGTTACTTACCTATGACTTATGTGTTACTTACCTATGACTTATGTGTTACTTACCTATGACTTATGTGTATTTTGGTCCAACCTTTTCCAAAAAGGTTGTGTTGTGCATTAAACTAGTAAGCCTCGCCATTTCATCCTCCTCTTTATTTCTCTCTGCAAATGGATGAATATTATCACATTTTATAGCTACGCAATTATACGGACCACTGTTATAGATGATAATAAATAGTGTAGCAAATGCCAATGTCATCTCTCCGCGGTTAAACTTACCGCACGTTTTAGACCAATCTTCCATCGAACCGAGATTAAAATCAATTAGTATTTCAATGCCAATATTATGATTATTGAAAACTTTGGTATAAATAAACTCGTCTCTTTTAGCCGATTGTCTTTCTTCATTTTTGTAGATTTCTTCAAAGAGGAGCAATTCACGATAATTACGGGCACCTTCATCCACATCTAATATAATAGGGCTATCATCCTCGTCTACAGTATCGTAATTATAATCATAATCGCTATTACAAGGGTCAGCTAAATCTGTTTCACTTGCATATTCATCATCTGCTTCGCTTGCATCTGCCATTTCAGACATTTTAATACTATTTATTACTATATTTTTATAGGAATAAATCAATTTTTATATTAAAGGGGCGTAGCCCGCCCCTTTGGAACCCCTGCCATACAATTTTATTTGCATCTGGGTATACCCCGTGGGGTTGACGGACGTACCCTCAATTAAATCAGGGAGCTGACGCCCCTTTATAACCCGACTGCAAGCGGAATTGCGTTTAGAGAAACTCCTCATCTCCATCCAACCCCAGTTCATCAAAATCCGCATCTTCGCCCATATAATCAATGCGATTTACCTCTTCATCTATTTCTGCCGAGGCTTGGTCTTCTGCCTCCATATCAAACGCATACATCTCTCTATTCATATCAGAAATATCTTTATTCTTACCTAATCTAGCATCTATTACCATTTGTTTATCCATAGCGTCGCGTTCTTCGTCATACGTGTCTTTCTGATAACTCACTAAACCTTTTTGTAACCCTTTATTCCATCTCTCTAGCTTCTGATTCTTAAATAGAGTTTCCACTTCTCTCTCTTCATCCGTCATTTCTTTCAATCTAAAAGTAATGTCGTCCTTCTCTTTCTCTTTGGAGCGCAACACTTTGTCCATCATACTTTTATAATTGTAATTAATCACTTTTTTATCATTGCAAATGATGCCAACAAAGGCATTCAGCAGTTTGGCTATAGTGTCCGCAATATCCTTTCTCTCTCCGCTCACTATTTCCAGTTCAGTTATATCGCCGTTTTGTGCATCAAACGCGTGTTCAGTGCTAGTCAGTTCACTCTCACCCAGGTCATCCTCCTCTACGGCTCTCTTAAACCTACGTTTAATTAATATATCGTCGTCATCTTTGAGAGAAATCAAGGTGGTTAGTGTGCTATAAAAATAGTATTTGAATATGCGTATGGTTAAGCGCCGCTCCATAGTGGAATAAAGCATTTTTACTTGCGCTTGGGGGTTAAGAGGCGCATAAAACTCAGTTAGCTTCGCCAATATATCTGTGTCACGCGTTGCCTGGATGAACTGCTGCAAAATCACTTCCACGTCTTCACTATCATAAAACTCATATAGTGATACATAATGATTGTTAATAATATTGCGTATATCTCCAGTGTGTTTATCTGATAACCCCCAATGTTTGGGTATTACTACATTCGCATTGTCCACTTTATTAATAATAATATTAGGAAACTCCCGCGTCAAACACCTCAGCGAGTTTTTAATGAACGTCATCATTTTAAACACTGTCTCATCTTGACTGTCAATGACCATATTATCACCCGTCTCTTGAAAATCGCTGATAGAGTCAATGCATTCTTTAAAAAACTTGAACTCGTCTTTCTTTATAGCTGGAGACCTCTGCACAAAATCATTGATAGACGCTACCATTAAATCATTTGCACTGGCTAGGTAATTCTGAAATGTCCGCATTTCTGCGGTATCTTCGACCAAGCCATTAATTTCGAAGTTATCCAATATACGTTTAAACTTTTCTGTAAATGCGAGGGGCATATTTAACACGTTTTCTCTCTCCAAGATATCTTTCAAGGCTTCAACTGTATTCATCGTAAGTGTTTGGCGTTCAGACTTCACAATATTGTGTTTATTTACGATTAGTAAGAGTTGTTGAAACATTTCCTGTGAATAATTACGGCCGTCGCTTTTGAGTCGGCGTATTTGCTCTGATAAATTGACCTTGTCATTAAAACCCTCGGGTTTATTCATACAAATCGCGCGCAACTCTTCGCTAATAGGCATAGTGGTGCCATATTTACAGAATACAATAAAGGCTTTGTAAATGGTTTCCTCAGAAAACATGGCTGGTAAGGGCGGAATTATATTCTTTGTATCACGTGGGTCGTAATAAATACCGGCCTTGCCCATCCGCAATATGTCGTGGAGGGTATTCGCCAAACCTATTACTCTATCATTATACGCGCCAATGTCGGGCTGTTGTCCGATGAAATACTTTAAGGTGCCTATATCTCCGGTAGAATCGCAACAGGCATTTTCTAAGAAAGGTTCGCCTATGTTATTGGTCATAATCGCCGCTTTTTTA
>Ga0214919_10009216_pt1 | contig 12758 bp, 13 predicted proteins | sample LL1503_MetaG_FD_177994 | JGI IMG/M metagenome (GOLD analysis project Ga0214919, IMG submission 177994) | Freshwater microbial communities from Lake Lanier, Atlanta, Georgia, United States - LL-1503 | ecosystem: Environmental > Aquatic > Freshwater > Lake | place: USA: Georgia | collected...
GGCACCAGCAGGCGCTTCACGCGGCAGCCGCGAGGCGCTGGAGTTGCGCGACGGTGGCCCGTTGCTGGGGGGCTTGGGTGTCAGCCAAGCCGTCGCCCAAGTGAACGGCCCTATCGCCCATGCGTTGCAAGGCATGGATGCACGCGAGCAAGCCAAGATCGACCAGACGCTGATTGCCTTGGATGGCACGCCTTTGAAAAGTCGCTTGGGTGCCAATGCCACCATCGCCACCTCGCTGGCCGTGTTGCAAGCAGCAGCAGCCAGTGAGGGTGTGCCGCTGTGGCGTTATTTGGCGGGGGATAGGCCCGTACGCCTGCCCTTGCCAGAAATCCAAATTTTTGGCGGTGGCGCACATGCAGGGCGGCGGGTAGACATTCAAGATTTTTTGGTCATGCCCGTGGGTGCGCAAAGTTTTGACGAAGCACTGGTGATGGTAGCCAACGTCTACCATGCGGCCGGTAAGTTGATGTCGGCGGCGGGCAAGTTGGCTGGCGTGGCTGATGAGGGCGGTTGGTGGCCGTCATTTGACTCCAACGAAGAAGCGCTGCAAACACTGACACGCGCCATCGACGCGGCGGGTTACCGCTATGACCAAGTGGCCATTTCCTTGGACATTGCCGCCTCTGAGTTTGGCCGCGCTGGCGCTTACAAGTTGGGACTTGAGCAACAAGAATTTGACAGCGAAGCGTGGCTGGAAGTGCTGTTGGCATGGGTGAATAAATACCCCATCATGTCGGTAGAAGACCCCTTTGCCGAGGGCGACACCGTTGGAATGCAGGCGTTCACTAAGGCTGTAGGTCAACGTATTCAAGTGGTGGGCGACGATTATTTGGTCACCCAAGCCAGCTTGGTGACCCAGGCTATTCAAGACAAGGCCTGCAATGCTGTGCTGCTTAAACCCAACCAAATTGGCACCATCACCGAGACGGTGAAAGCCATGGATGTGGCTCGGGCTGCCGGCTGGGGCATGGTGGTGTCTGCTCGTTCAGGCGAAACCGAGGACACCGCCATCGTTCACTTGGCAACTGGCTGGGACACGGGGCAACTGAAAGTAGGCTCGTTTGCACGGTCTGAGCGCATGGCCAAATGGAACGAAGGCCTGAGGATTGAAGAGGCCATGGGTGGGAAAGCGGTGTTTGCTGGTAATCAAGACTTACCCCAAATCCAACACCGTTCAACCACAGGCTGAACAATTCCTCGGCTTATGAAAACAAGGTCTGTTTTACCGACCGCTTTCACAGTCCATTTTCATGGTCGTACCAGCGCTCTCAACGGTCCAGTTATCTCCATAGCTGCCATAGACCAGTTGAATGAGCATGCGCATGTTTTTTTTCTCGACCGACTCATCGGGCTTCAGACCATCCAGCCGGGTTTTGGCTTCTTTGTACTGAACGCCATCTTCACGCCACTGCATGGCTTGGGAGGCGAAAGCCCCGATGTCATCACAGGTCATGTTGCCAAGGGGATAGGGTGAAGCTTGCGCCAGAGTGACTGAACACAAAGCCGAGTACACAAAGACATAAACCGATTTTTTCATGGCGATTTCCCAGTACCTACCATCAACCTCATTGGATGTGAGAGGCTAACTTTAATGCTGTGAAGCTGGACTTTGCCAATGAAAAACAAATATTAATAAAATAGATTACAAAATCAGATTAAATCGACAGGTCACAGGGTTAACCCGAAAATATTTAGCACTCTCTTGCGGAGAGTGCTAATATACGTCCATCGCGTCCCTTAGGAGACCTCAAATGACTGCCTTAAGCCTTTCAAGCCAAACACCGGTTGCTGCCAACCCTTGGGCTTTGGTGCCCCCACTCGGCAACATTGAAGCCTATATTTCTGCGGCCAACCGCCTGCCCATGCTCACCTTGGAGCAAGAGCAAACCTATGCCCGCCAACTGCGCGACCACAACGACCTCGATGCGGCGGGAAAGCTGATCTTGTCGCACCTGCGCTTGGTGGTGTCCATTTCACGCCAATACATGGGCTATGGCCTGCCCCACGCTGACTTGATTCAAGAAGGCAACGTGGGCTTGATGAAAGCCGTCAAGCGCTTCGATCCCGACCAAGGCGTTCGCTTGGTCAGCTACGCCATGCATTGGATCAAAGCTGAAATCCACGAATACATCATCAAAAACTGGCGCATGGTCAAACTGGCCACCACCAAAGCGCAGCGCAAACTGTTTTTCAACCTGCGCTCAAAGAAGCAAGGTTTCCGTGCCGACGCAGGAGAAGACCACAACACCGTGGCCCGCGACAGCCTGAGCGATGCGCAAATTGACATCATCGCCAAAGACCTGAACGTCAAGCGCGAAGAAGTGATTGAAATGGAGGCACGCATGGCCGGTGGCGATGTGTTGCTAGACCCTGTGACCACCGATGACGGCGAAGACGCTTTCGGCCCCATCGCCTACCTGGCTGACGCCCAACACGAACCTACCGCCATGATTGAAGCGCATCAGCGCGATGTGCTCTCTAGCGATGGCATCACGCAAGCACTTCAGGTGCTGGACGAGCGTAGCCGTCGCATCGTGGAAGAACGCTGGCTCAAAGTGAATGACGACAATTCTGGCGGTATGACGCTGCATGAATTGGCTGCTGAATATGGTGTCAGCGCAGAGCGCATTCGCCAAATTGAAGTGGCGGCCATGAAGAAAATGAAAGCCGCTTTAGTGGAATTCAATTAAGCAGTTGCTGAACGTCGGCCGTCAAGGCCGACGCCCCCAGCCCATAGCGGGCATACAAGCGCAAACGTCCCTCGGTGTCGTAAATATAGGTACCCGCCGAGTGGTCTAAGGTGTAATGGGTTGGCGTGGTGCTTTCGACTTTTTTGTAATAAATCTTAAAGTCCTTGGCCAAGTCAGGCAACGCTTCCAAGGCAGGTACCAGCGCCACAAAACTGGGGTCGAAATTGGCCATATAAGTTGTGAGCAACTCGGGTTTGTCACGCTCAGGGTCCAAGGTAATGAAGACGGCTTGCATCTTCTCGCCCTGCGGGCCCAAGTCATGCTTGACTTGCACCATCTCACTCAGGGTGGTGGGACAAAAATCTGGGCATTGGGTATAGCCAAAAAACACCATCACCACCTTGCCTTTGAAATCAGCCAAGGTACGGGTTTGACCATGGGTGTCAGGCAACGTAAATCCCATGGCATAGTCAGCGCCGGTTAAATCAATGGATTGAAAGCGTGGCTTCTCGGGAGAGCACGCCAACAACGCCACGAGCATGAAAAAACCAACAACGCGTTTCATACGGTTCCTGGCAAATAATGGTCTATCAGCAAAGCGGCAAACAACAAGCTCAGGTGGTAAAGGGAAAACCGAAATGTTTTACGCGCCAATTCATCGGAGTAATTGCGCCACAAAGCCCACGCGTAAGCACAAAATACCACGCTGAGAATGGTTGCACTGACCAAGTAAAACCAGCCGCTCATGCGGTACACAAAGGGCATCAAACAAGCTGCTAACAATACAAAGGTATAGAGCAGAATTTGTAATCGGGTGAATTCGTTACCGTGCGTGACCGGCAACATGGGCAAGCCAGACTTGCGGTAATCCTCAACACGGTACAAGGCCAAGGCCCAGAAGTGCGGTGGCGTCCACAAGAAAATGATGAGGCACAAAATCAAGGAATCAGGACTGACTTCACCAGTCATGGCCGCCCACCCCAATACCGGCGGCATGGCACCTGACGCGCCACCGATGACAATGTTTTGCGGCGTCAACGGTTTCAAAATGACGGTGTAAATAATGGCATAGCCCACAAAGGTCGCAAAGGTCAACCACATGGTGAGTGGGTTGACCCAGATGTACAAAATAGCCGAACCCAGCACACACAACACCGCTGAAAACAGCAGGGTATCGCGGTCACTTAACTCACCTTTGGCTGTGGGTCGCCACGAGGTGCGCTTCATACGGGCATCAATGGCTTTTTCCACAATGCAATTAAAAGCAGCTGCCGCACCAGAGACAAGCCAAATACCCAAGCACGCAATCGCACCCAAACGCACATCTGGCCACGAGGGAACGCCTGGCACCGCCAAGACCATGCCGATGAGCGCACAAAAAACAATCAACTGAATGACGCGTGGCTTGGTCAAGGCATTGAACTGCTGCCAACGCAAAGGCATGAAACTGGATAGCGATCTCATAAAAGAGGCCTAGAAAAAGTCGCGGCGATATGCCCAGAGGGTCGAGATTCGGTGATGGCCAAAGACCAGCTTAACAGTAACAGCAAGCCAGCAGCGCTGGCCGTATGCAACAAAGCCGCGAGCAAAGGCCAACCCAGCACCGCATTAGAAATACCGGTGATGAATTGCAACAAAACCAAGAGCCACAGTCCACGGGCTTGGGTATGCAAACCATGCCCGTACAACAAAAAAGACGACCACAGCAGCAACACTGCCACGGGTAAGGCATGCCAACGGTGGGTGAAGTGAATAGCGGTCAAGGCTTGGAAAGGTAAAGCTTGTCCAGCGCTGTCTAGACCCAATGAGCGCCATAGATCAAAACCTTTGTCGAAATTCATCTCTGGCCACCACGAACCTTGGCACATGGGATAGGTGTCACAAGCCATGACAGCGTAGTTGGAGCTGACCCATGCACCCAGAACAATTTGCAGAAGCAGTAATCCCCATGCTGCCATCAACCAGCCGCGCACAGCAGTCGGCAAAGGCATACGGTATTCGGCCCAAGGGGCGTGGCGCTGACGCAGCAACTGCATCAATAACAACACCAGTAACAACATACCCCCCATCAAATGCAAGCTAACGATGGCCGGAAACAATTTCATGGTGACCGTGAATGCACCAAATGCGCCTTGCACACACACCCATACCAAACTGAGGGTTGGCCATCCCCATACCGAACGGTCCCTGCTCCAAGAAAACACCGCCAGCGTCAAAATCAATACGCCCACCGTCATGGCCAAATAACGGTGAAGCATTTCCACCCAAGCTTTGCTCAGTGTGACAGGTCCACTGGGCATGGCCGCTTGGGCAGTTTCTATGGCATCGCCTGCACCTAGTGGCGAAGCATGGCCATAACACCCCGGCCAATCGGGACAACCCAAGCCCGAATCGCTTAGTCGGGTGAAAGAACCGAACAACACCAAATCGAAACACAGAAACAGGGTTAAGGCGGTCAACTGGTGCACACGTTGCGGCACATCGTGGTGTCGGTGACGCAACCATACCCAAGACAGCGGCCCCAAGGCCACAACGGCTGCCAAGAGCAACAGTTTCAAAAGCGGCCCTGAATTGAAAAGTGCGACTTCTTGCATGTGCTCAGCGCCCTGCTTTATCCCAAGATGCAGCTGCCCGTAAAAGGCGCTCCCAATCTTTGCGCATCTTGGCCGCTTGGTCAGGCTGTAAATGTGCAGGGAAACGCATCATCCAATCGCCATGGGGGTCCACCAAATACAAATGGTCTTGTAGCTCACTGCCTGCTTGGGGCTGTAACCATCTCGACACTTGGTCTTGCGGCACACGCAAAACCACTGCGTCTTGCAAGCCGGCCAATAAAGCAGGGTCAATAGCTTGCTCATCGCTCACCAACCATACCCAGTCAGCACGGTCTCGTTCTTTTCCTAGCGCAGCACGGGTTTGACGCTGTAAAAACAGGTTTTGCTGGCAATCGCTGGGGCATGCGCCGCCAGCCACACTGACCAACAACCACTGGTTTTTCAAACTGCTTAAAGCCACAGTTTGACCGTTGGTATCGACCGCTTGTATATCGGGCATGGCCACCACCGGCAAAATCAACTCGCCAAAGCTGCGCAAACTTTGTGGCCGCAAAACGTAATACGTCAGGTAAGAGGCAATAACCGGTGCGGCGCATACCAGCAAGACCAGCAACATACGCAAACGCCCGCTGGTGGTTTGCCTGGCGTCAGCGTCTGCCACAGCGCCAGGTTCGGGCAAGTCATACACCGTCAAGCCCAAAGGCTTGGATGCAGTTGAATCAGCTTTGTTGTCTGCCATGTCGGTAGGCTTTAATCCATTGAAACCAGAGGTACAAAAATGCCAGCAGCGCGCTGAGGGCAAACCATTGAAAAGCATAAGCCTGATTTTTGTCAGCGCTCAAGGCCACGGCAGGCCAATCGCGACGCAAACCCTCACCCTCCGGGCCGGTTTGCACCACCAATGCCAACACATTGTCTTGCACCAGCGACTGCATTTGCACTGCGTCCAAATTTGCCCTTATGGGCGATGGGTTGCCAGCGTCCGTTGCGCTGTCAGACCGCCCCAACTCAAACTGCTGTGATAAGGGCGGCGCAATGCGGGCCACTATGGTCTCCCCATGGGTGGGTACAGGCACCGATGGGGTTTTGCGCGGGTCTAAAGGGTCACGCTCAACCCAGCCGCGCTGCACCCATACCACCTGCCCGGCTTGCAGGCGTAAAGGCGTCATCACCCAAAACCCCACGCGGCCACGGTGAGCGCGGTTGTCTAAAAACACCGTGCGGTCGTTGAGCCAATCGCCTTGCAACTGCACACGTCTGTGTATCTGCGTCCACGCTGAGGGGTCCTTTTGCAGTTGAGCCCAATCCAGCGCCGGCAACTGGGCTTGCTGATCAATGGCCGACTGCAGTTGGATTTTTTGTTCCGCCCGCGAAAGTTGCCAAAAGCCCAGTCGCATGGTCAAGGCAACACCGGCAGCCGCCAATAAACCCCAAGCCAAACGCTTACGCCATGCAGGTTTTTGCATCATAGATAAATTGTTGGAAGTCAACCGATAATCACTTTCATGACTTTTTTCATTGCATTGGCCTTTCTAGGCATTCTGGCCAGCCTAGCCACCGCGTTGTTCTTCATGGTACGAAACAAACCTGAAAACGATGACAGCCCCAAAGCCTCACCCATGGCCAAGGCGCTTGCGTTTCGCATCGGTATCTCGGTGGTGTTGTTCATCGGCATTTTGCTGTCATGGAAGATGGGTTGGATACATCCGTCAGGTATCCCATTGACGCCTAACTGAGCCCCTGAAACAAAAGGGCCGCGAAAGCGGCCCTTGATTTCCTAAGCGTTGGTCAGAGCCAGTACACCAAGATGTACAAACCCAACCACACCACGTCCACGAAGTGCCAGTACCACGCGGCACCCTCAAAGCCAAAATGCTTGTCAGCCGTGAAATGGCCTTTTTGCAAGCGCAAAGTGATGAAGAACAGCATCAACATGCCCAAGAACACATGGAAGCCGTGAAAACCGGTCAACATAAAGAAAGTTGAGCCATACAGGCCAGAGGTGAGTTTGAGGTTCAACTCGTGGTAAGCATGGAAATACTCATAACCTTGAACACACAAAAAGATAAAACCCAAAGCGACAGTCAACCACATGAAGCGGATGGTTTTGGCGCGTTGATTGGCAATCAAAGCATGGTGGGCAATGGTGATGGTCACACCAGAGCTCAGCAACAAAGCCGTGTTGATGGTGGGCAACCAAAACGGTGTCATGGTTTGGAAAGGCTCGATGATGCCTGCAGGTGAAGCTGTGACCCCGGCCGCAATACTGGGCCATACGGCTTTGAAACCCGGCCACAACAAAGCATTCTCAGGATTGGCCAACATGGGCACGGAGTGCACACGCGCCCACCACAAGGCAGAGAAGAAGGCACCAAAGAACATGACTTCGGAGAAGATGAACCAGCTCATACTCCAGCGGAAAGACAAATCCACCTTATGCCCGTATTGACCGCTTTCGCTTTCAGAGACTGTGGCGCTAAACCACTTGAACAACACCGACAGCCAAATCACCACGCCAAGCAACAGTGAATACTTGCCCCAACTGACGTCATTGATCCATTGGCTGGCACCCAAGATGACAAAAAACAGTCCCAATGATGTCAACGCCGGAAACGGCGATGGCTCGGGTACATAGTAATGTGGCGTAGTGCCATGGGATGTGCTGCTCATCTCGACTCCTTTTATTTCGCAACCACCAGGTTGACCAGAACAATCAACCCGATCACAAACAACAGACCGGCAACCAAACCTACCCCTAAAACATGCAAGGGCGTGATGTGCGCCAAATCTTCCTGAAATTCACTGTTTTTTCGAATACCTATAAACGACCACGACACCGCCACAATGGAACGCCAAAACGGGCGCTTGACCATCACGGGTTTGTCTACGGTGGACGTATCTGCGCTCATGTACCCACCTTGGAAAGCGGGACCCCAGTCACTGCGGCTGTCGGCGCTGGTGGTGTACGGCTTCCAACTTCGAAGAAGGTGTAGGAAAGCGTGATGGTGTTCACGTCTTTGGACAATTTTTTGTCAATCACAAACACCACGGGCCATTGCTTTTTCTCGCCAGGCGCCAAGGTGTATTGGTTAAAGCAAAAACACTCGACTTTGTTGAAATGCGCAGCCGCTTGGTGCGGCGCGTAGCTGGGAATGGCCTGCGCAGACATGGTGCGATCTTGCACGTTTTGAAACTCGTACATCACGGTAGCCATCTCGCCAGGGTGTACCTGAATCGAGTTTTGCATGGGCTTGAACTGCCATGGGCCGCGGACATTGGCGTCAAATTCGACGGTGATGGTACGGCTGGTATCAACTTGGCTGTTAGAGGGCGCAGTCAAGCGCGCATTGCCAGAACCAGGCAACTCTTTTTCGCCCAAAGCCAGAATATTGATGCCTGTTGCTTCACAAATGGCCAAATACAAAGGCACCAAAGCATAACCAAACCCAAACATGGCCAAGGCCACCACGGCAAGTTTGCGCAGCATGAGCAGATTGGCGTGGCGCAGGCCCATGGTGGTGGCTCAGTGGTTAAGAAAAGTGATTTTGGCAACAATACCCAAAAAGAAAACAGCCGCCACCGAGGCCAAGATCAGGCCAAGGCGGAGATTGCTTTTCTTCTGCTCAGGCGTCGTCATACCGAATGCTGACATGCCGTCGATCAGGCCACGATGCGGGTAGCGTCGCGGTTGAGCTTGGGAGGTGTTTCAAACGTGTGGAAAGGGGCTGGCGAAGGCACTTCCCATTCCAAACCTTCGGCAGCTTCCCAAGGACGTTGGGGAGCAGGTTCACCCTTACCACGCATGGTGGGTAACACAACAAAGAAGAAGAAATACACCTGCGCAATGCCAAAAGCAAATGCACCTACCGAGGCCAATGCATTGAAGTCAGCAAACTGCATGGGGTAGTCGGCGTAGCGACGGGGCATACCGGCCAGGCCCAAGAAGTGCATGGGGAAGAAAGTGACGTTGAAAGAAATCAGTGTCCACCAAAAGTGAATTTTGCCGCGTGTCTCGTTGTACATCACGCCGGTCCATTTGGGCGACCAGTAGTAATAAGCAGCAAACATAGAGAACAAAGAACCCGCTACCAAAACATAGTGGAAATGCGCCACCACGTAATAGCCGTCCTGCAACTGCAAATCGATGGGGGCCATGGACAAAATCAATCCAGTGAAACCACCCATGGTGAACACAAAGATGAAACCCACTGCAAACAACATGGGGGTTTCAAAAGTCATGGAACCTTTCCACATGGTTGCAATCCAGTTGAACACCTTCACGCCTGTGGGCACGGAGATGAGCATGGTGGCATACATGAAGAACAGCTGGCCAGTCACGGGCATGCCCGTGGTGTACATGTGGTGCGCCCACACGATGAACGACAAAATCGCAATAGACGATGTGGCGTAAACCATGGAGGCATAACCAAAGAGCTTTTTACGCGCAAACGCAGGCACGATTTGGCTGATGATGCCAAAGGCCGGCAAGATCATGATGTAGACCTCGGGGTGACCAAAGAACCAGAAGATGTGCTGGAACATGACGGGGTCACCACCGGCAGCAGGATTGAAGAAGGTGGTACCGAAGTGACGGTCTGTCAGTGTCATGGTGATGGCACCTGCCAACACAGGCATCACAGCAATCAGCAAATAGGCTGTGATAAGCCAAGTCCACACAAACATAGGCATCTTCATCAAGGTCATGCCAGGTGCGCGCATGTTCAAGATGGTGACAATGATGTTGATAGAGCCCATGATGGAAGAAGCACCCAAGATGTGCAGCGCAAAAATCGCCGCATCCATGGAGGGGCCCATTTGCAGGGTCAAGGGCGCATAAATAGTCCAACCGCCAGCGGGTGCACCGCCTGGCATGAAGAATGAACCAGCCAGCATCAAAGCGGCAGGAATCATCAACCAGAAGCTGAAGTTGTTCATGCGGGCAAAGGCCATGTCGGCTGCACCGATTTGCAACGGAATCATCCAGTTGGCGAAGCCCACGAAGGCCGGCATGATGGCGCCAAACACCATGATCAAACCGTGCATGGTTGTGAGTTGGTTAAACAACTCAGGGTTCACCAATTGCAAACCAGGCTTGAACAGCTCGGCGCGAATACCCAAAGCCAAAATACCACCAATGATCAGCATGGTGAAGGCAAACAACAGGTACAGCGTACCTATGTCTTTGTGGTTGGTCGCATAGACCCAACGGCGCCAACCGTGAGGTGCGCCATGGTGGTCATCGTGTGCGTGGTCGGCCCCGTGGCCATGGGGGTGAAGTACAGCGCTCATAGAAGATTCCTTCGATTTAAACGGGGGTTACTGACGGGCGGCATGCACTTCGGCAGGCTGAACCATTTGTCCGGTCTTGTTAGACCAGTTGTTTTTGGTGAAACTGATCACAGCGGCGATTTCGCTGTCAGACAGTTGCTTCCAAGCAGGCATGGCGTTGTTTTGGCCATTGAGCAATACATGGATTTGTTTGCTCTTATCCGTATTCAACACGACAGCCGAACCATCAAGAGGCTTGATAGGGCCCATGCCTTTGCCGTTGGCTTGGTGGCAAGCTTGGCAGTTGGCTGCATAAACCTTCTCGCCCTTTTGCATCAGATCAGCCATACTCCACACTTTGTTGGGATCGTCTTGCTTGGCGGCCAATTTTTTGTTTTGCTCAGCCACCCATGCGGTGTAGTCTTGTGCACTGACAACCTTCACATGGATAGGCATGTATGCATGTTCTTTACCGCACAACTCTTGGCATTGACCGTGGTAATCACCGATTTTTTCGGCACGGAACCAGGTGTCGCGCACAAAACCCGGAATAGCATCTTGCTTGATACCAAAGGAATTGATGGCAAATGAGTGAATCACGTCGTTAGAGGTGGTGATGATGCGCACTTTTTTGTCGACAGGCACAACTAAAGGGTTGTCAACTTTCAACAAGTAATCATCGGTAGGTTCGGGGTGGCCACTGTTAGACATTTCGCGTTGTGCGTTGTCCAAGGTGGAGATGAAGCCAATGCCCTCGCCTTCACCTTTGATGTAGTCGTAGCCCCATTTCCATTGGTAACCCGTGGCTTTGATGGTGATGTCAGCATTAGACGTGTCCTTGCTGGCCACCACGGCTTTGGTTGCAGGCAAGGCCATCAAAATAACAATGACAAAAGGCGCAACAGTCCAAGCGATTTCAACTTTGAGCGACTCGTGGAATGTGGCAGCTTTGTGCCCAACCGATTTGCGGTGCTTCCAAATGGAATAAAACATGACGCCAAACACCGCCACAAAAATCACCGTACAAATGATCAGCATGAACCAGTGCAACCAAACTTGCTCTTCCGCAATTTTGGTGACAGGGGGATGCAGATTCAACTGACGCACTGCGGGACCACCTGGCAAATCGTTGACTGCCCACGCCATGGTGGAGACCAGGGCGAACAAGGCAATGCTTGCCTTTTCAAATTTTTTGTAAATGTTGTTCATCATGTTTGTAAAGATTCAACAAGGGGTGAAACCACCAAAACCCGACGATTCTAACCACCACAGCTCATGTAAAGCCTGACACCAATCTTTCATTCTTTATTCCTTACGTTGACTAGGCAACTTCGATCGCAAATCCTGCACAGAAATATATGCTGAGTCCGAAGATAAAGCTTTGGCATTGGCTTTGAATGCATGGCCGTAAATAACCTCAAAATTCAGAGCCAATCGACCTGAACTTTGTGGGGATATCAAGCCCTTCACAAGGACCTGATGCAAGTTTGCCAGCCAGTTCTTACCGCGCAAACCAGCAAACCTGTGGGGGTGCAGATTGCGGCCCAAGGTACGCAACTCTGCCAACAAAGACGCAGCATCGGGGTAGGTCAGGGTGATGTGCTCCATGTCCATCACGGGTTGGGCAAAGCCTGCTTCAAGCAACATATCGCCCCAATCGTGCATATCGGTGAAGTCGTGGGCAGCAGGCGGCCACGCCTGTTGTGAATAAATCCCCTTGAGGCTGCGCAAAGTATCCGGCCCCAAACATGAAAACATCACAAAGCCCTCAGAGGCCAAAGCGCCGTGCCATTGCGCCATGAGAGCTTGCGGCCGTGCCTGCATATGCAAGCCCATATTCGCCCACACCATTTGCGCCGGTTGATCCAGCGACATAGCAAAGCAAGGCGTTCGGGTTCGCCACCGTGTCCACCAAGGCGGCGTTAAATTTTGTCGCGCTTGCGATAAAAGTGCTGCTTCTGACTCGACCACAGTGCAAAGCGCTTGCGGGTATTGCTGACTGACTATGCCTTGCGAAGCCCAGCCACCCAAGCTGGGTTGCCAGTGCGCCCAATGTGTGGGTTGGCTGCGCATCAACACCAAGCGCTGCGCCATGCGCTTGGCCACCTCGTCATGCAACCACGCGCTTGGGCTTTGCGCGGCAAAACGCTCCCAGCGCTTAGCAGCGACGGGGTCTAGCGGTGGGAGTAGTTCACTTTTATTCGGTGAAGAATTCGCAGACATAGAGAGGAAACTTTGTTCAGAT
>Ga0214919_10009217_pt1 | contig 12758 bp, 21 predicted proteins | sample LL1503_MetaG_FD_177994 | JGI IMG/M metagenome (GOLD analysis project Ga0214919, IMG submission 177994) | Freshwater microbial communities from Lake Lanier, Atlanta, Georgia, United States - LL-1503 | ecosystem: Environmental > Aquatic > Freshwater > Lake | place: USA: Georgia | collected...
GAAACTGAAAGTTTCCGATATTGATGAGGTTATCCTTGTTGGAGGAACAACAAGAATCCCGGCAATACAAGACGCGGTTAAGAAGTTCTTTGGTAAAGAACCATCAAAAGGTGTTAATCCGGATGAAGTAGTTGCGTTAGGAGCGGCTATTCAAGGAGGTGTATTGGCTGGTGATGTGAAAGATGTATTGTTATTAGACGTAACACCACTTTCATTAGGTATTGAAACAATGGGTGGTGTTTTAACACGACTTATTGAGGCGAATACTACAATCCCAACCAAAAAGTCACAAGTGTTCTCAACTGCTGTTGATAATCAACCTTCTGTGGAGATTCACGTCTTACAAGGAGAGAGACCGATGGCAAAAGACAACAGAACGATGGGTAGATTCCATTTAGATGGATTACCACCGTCTATGAGAGGTGTTCCTCAAATTGAGGTTATCTTTGATATTGACGCGAATGGTATCATCAATGTATCTGCGGTTGACAAAGCAACAAACAAAACACAATCAATTAGAATTGAGGGTTCAACCGGATTATCTCAAGAAGACATTGAAAGAATGAAGGCTGAAGCTGAAGAAAATGCTGAAGCGGACAAAAAACTTAAAGAGGATGTGGATGTATTAAACTCTGCTGACAACCTGATATTCCAAACAGGTAAATCTTTAACGGATTTAGAGGATAAGATTTCTGAAGAACAAAAAACAGAAATAACAACTCTTCTTGACTCTTTGAAAGAATCACATTCTAATAAAGATGTTGAAAGTTGTAAAACACTTATGGAAGAACTTACCCAAAAGTTCCAAACTATCACTCAAGATTTATACAATAGTGTAAATGAAAGTGAGACAAGTGAATCAGATATAAACGCTTCAGATGTAGAGTTTGAAGAAGTTAAACCTGAGTAATATTTTACAATAATGTTTTTTTAATCCCAATAATTTTTTTTATTGGGATTTTTTGTTTATCTTTGTTCCATAAATCAAAAATTATGAAAGGAATATTAAAAAATATGAATGGTAGTTGGTTTGTTTGGTGTGAAAAACCGGTTGATGAGGTTGCCACGGCATACGACTCACTTCCATTACATATAAAATCAACTGAGGGGTGGTCGATTATTGAACGTGAAGATTTCTTCAAGAAAATGGTGGATAAACCAATTGAATATGAAATTATAAATGAAACTGTTAGAGGTGAGTTTAGTTCAATGGGTGGTGGATACACTCATTACCAAGTTCAGTTTGCAAAACCAATTAAACCAAAATTTGATTGGGAATATTGGAAAAATAGATGTTTGGCTGCCGAACATTTTATTGAGGAAAGTCCTTGTGACCCGGATATATATTTAAAACAAATAGATGCATATAACGAATGGCAAAAATGGGTAGAAGATGAAAGATAAAATGAAAAACATACACATATTACCAACAGACAAACCAAGTAGGTTATGGATTTGGATGGATGAATTAAGACTTGGTAATTTAACAGAACAATCGAAATCGTTAAAGATATCAAACCAAAACATCTACATCACTTCTGATGAAGAAATTAAAGAAGGAGATTGTGGGTTAATTGAAAAAGAGGTTGGTAAAATTATACTAACTGGAGATGGATATGAATTTTTAATTGGTAAAGGTGTTTCTTATGAATATAGTGATTTTCATTCCTTACAAAAAGTTTGTAAAAAAATCATCCTAACAACAGACCAAGACTTAATCAAAGATGGTGTACAAGCTATTGATGATGATTTCTTAGAATGGTTTATTAAGAATCCGAGTTGTGAAGAGGTTGAGTTAGAAAAATGGACTGATTACAAATTTGAAAATGATAAAGAAGTTGTATTTTTTAATTACAAAATCATCATTCCAAAAGAAGAACCTAAAAAAGTATTAACTGAGGAAGATATTTTTAATCAAAAAGATATCGATGCTGTAACTGATTATATTAACAAAGAAGAACAAAAACAACATCTAATTGATATGATGGAATCTGATGAAGAATTGGGGTTATATGATGAGACAATTGATTCTATTAAATTAGAAGAAGTCTTCGGTAGTCAATATTGTTTGTATAGTGTTATTGAAAATAAATTAGCTACATTATATAGAAACCAAGAAAAAATATTATCGGCAATAAAAATCTTAAATAATGGAAGAAAATAGAAAAGAAATCAAAGTTGAGGACATCTTCAACGATGAGAAGAGAGAGGCCGTTAAAAGAGTAATCCATCAACACAAAGTTCTACAAGGTTTAAGTTTAGTGAATCCCCTCCATTTACAAATGACTAGTAATGGTCACGGAGAATTCCCGGATGGTTATAAATTAACGGATAAAGGTATTCAATATATTATTGAACAATTAAATAAATAATAAGATGCAAAACACATTTACAATAGACGAGATTAGAAAGTATATCCTATCACAGGATAGTTTGGGAGATGTCCTATACAATTTAAGTGTCTCAAAAATACTTGAGGCAAATGAACCGGAAGAGGATGATGAAGATGATGAGGATGATTATATAATAAATTATGAATTATGAAAGAAAAAAAAGCAGTACTTTTCTTGGATAACGATGGAGTTATCTGTTTATCGAATAATTGGGGTGGACGTTCCAAAAAATGGAGTAAGTATAGAAAACTTAATCCTGATGCTGTCAGCGACACAACCGCACCAGTTGAGGTAAGATTTGACGATTTTGATAAGAAAGCCGTTAAGGTATTGAATGAGGTATTGGAAGAAACCGGAGCGGAACTAGTTGTTTCCTCTGATTGGAGATTACACGCGACGTTGGAAGAACTTGGTGAATACTACCTATCAAAAGGAATCTTAAAAGCTCCAATCGCATTCACCAAACGATACATCGGTTGTGATAAACCGGATGAGTTTGAGTGGAAACGAAGTACAATGTACGAACAACAAAGATGTATCGAAGTTAGACAATATCTAATCGACCATCCTGAAATCACACATTGGGCTTGTATAGATGATTTGGTGTTAGGTGAAAAAGATTATTTTGGGTTTGAAAGAAAGTGGGGATTATCCAACTTCGTTCACACACCAAGAGAAAATGAAGGAATCAAACAAGCGGGAGTTAAAGATAAATTATTAGAATACCTTAAATAATATGGTAAGAATAGAACATAAAACATTCAAAGACAACAGAGGGTCTTACACACCCATTTCAACAACAGAATTAAACCTAAAATGGACTCAGTGTTCAATTAGTGTTAATGATAAGGTATTTACCTTTAGAGGTCTTCATTATCAAACAAATCCCCCACAAACAAAGTATATTAAAGTGGTTCAGGGCTCAATCGTTGATTTTGCGGTTGATTTACAAACCGGTGAAACCGATTATGTTATTCTTCGTGATACGGATTCTGTGTTAATCCCAAATGATAAGGCACACGGATTCCTAACTTTGGAACCCAACACAATTGTGGTATATTTGGTTGAAGGTGAATACAATCCGGAATCGGAACATAGTATTGTTTGGACAACTAATCCGGTTGTTAAAGATGTTGTAAATAATATTACCGGTCTACACCCACTAGTGATATCCGAAAAAGATGCGATGGGTAAATAAAAAAACCCCCTTAATTGGGGGTTAATTTTTACTCTTGACTTGTAGCATCTTTAACTTTTTTCTTTGTGTTTGTGAATTTATCTACTGAAGATAAACCTAAACAACCAAAAGCTAATAAAGCAACGGCATCAACTAAATAGGGAGCGGGTGCAACATCTACTGTTGAAAAACTATTGTGATACATCGTAACACAAAGCATTACCGAACACATAATACCAACAAATCTTTTTGATGATACAACTCCGTGTTCGTCAGTGAACAATCCTTTAATACCCCCATAAATACTTGAAAAAATACCCATAATTTTTTTAGTTTTAATGATTTATGGTAAATTAACGTCCTTGACCTTGATAATTCTTCTCAGTTCTGTCGTGTTTGTTTCTTGATTTCTTATGTTTCCCGGAAAACTTTTTCTTATTAAAAGAAAGTTTAGTACTAGAAGAGGAACCTGATTTAGGTTTTGCCATTTTGTTAAGGTTTAATCGTTTATTTACTCATATATAAATATCTACCAAAATAAAAAAGGGGATGATAGCGAATCTCCCCTTTTAATTTGTTACCATCACTGATAACGGTCCTAAACGTCCCCAATCAGAGTGGGGTATATTATTTCTCCTTAACAAGGATTAAACATCTTTTCAGATATTCTTTTGCTCTTGGAGATGGGTCAGGATGTCCTAACACTTTTTCAATGTCTTTAACAAGTTCTTCCCCGTGTTCATTTTCTTTGTAAAGTTCAATTACTTTATCCATTGCTTTTTGACATTCACCATTAGTTTCGTCAAAATAGTTTTTGTTTCTAAAAGTATTGATATGGTTCATTAAGTTATATGCTAAATGTTCACCTTTATCATCAATACCATTATGTAATCTTAATGTTCTTAATACATCTAAAGTATCAACCATTCCGTTAATACCACCATCACGTTTTAATACACTTGAAGTGTAGTCACCAAATTTATCTGATGGTCCAATCATCATATCCAAAGGAATTACGTTACCCGCAACACATCTTGGTTTTTGTTCTTTTTCTGAATCCTGTTCAATCAAATGTTTTCTAATTGATTGACGAAGTTCTCTCTCGTTAATTGATATCTTGTTCATATATGAAATCTTTTATACTATAAATATAGTGATAAATAGAATTATTTAGTTGTACTATCAATTAGTCCTTGTATTTTTTTTCTTCCTTTGTCACCAATAGGAATAGCGTTACCTCCTTCATCAATCATAACAAACTTAATATTTGTTCTTAAAACAATAACTTGGTTACCGGTATAAACATTATGAGCTCTTGCCTCCATATATAAGGTAACTGATGTTGTACCGATTGCCGATGGTGAACCATAAATTTTGACTAGTTGTCCTTCTCTTGCCGGTTTCTCAAAAAAACATTTATCAATTGCAACGGTAACCATTCTTGGGGTATCACATAATTGCATCGAATATCCCGCCGCTGCAGCATCTATCCACGCGAGTAATTTTCCCCCAAAGAGGTTTCCGTGAAATCCTAAGTCGGATTTTTTAATCGGGTGTGTGTTTAATAATTCCATATCTTAAGTATAATTAAATTTTAAACAAAAAAAAACATTATTTGATTATAAAAGTATTTATTGTTATGATAAGTGAAAGACAAATAAATTTAATAAATAAAATTGCATCTAAACAAACCTTCAACTATACTGGTGAGTTAATTGTTGGTGTCGATACTAATGTCGATATTGATTATCAATTTAGAATAACCGGTCATAAAAAAATGATAAGTGTAGGGGAATATTATGATTATTTATTACTTGATGTTAATATTATATCTCTTAATGATAAATTAAGTCAATTAGTTTTTGGTTATAACGATGCCATAACCGATGGTGTTGACTATTCAAAGGTATTTGAATCAAGAATGTATAAATTTTATTCTGACTTAAATAGAGATATTGAAAATTACCTAAAATACTTTAATGATTCCGGAGAAGAATTTATACGAACAACGATTAATAATTTAAAATTTGATATTAAAAAACCTGAAAACATAACAGAATCTAGAATGAGTAAAGTCGCCATTAGAACGACTGTTACAGATATCGTCCATAAGATAAAGGAGGGTAAACCCGGAACTTTTTATTTACCCGGTGAAGATGGGGAAGAATATGATTTCACCAATTTACCATTTAGATATTCTGTGGAATTGATAATTGAGATTGATGAAAATATGGATGGGTATCAAATGAATGGTGATTATTCATCTGAAGATGATGTTATTGAAGTTATTATTAGATTCAATCCTAAAACATTGAGAAGAAATTTCTACAATATAATAGGACAATTAAATGATATTGTGGCACACGAATTGGAACACGGATTCCAATATAATCGTGATGGTCGTGTTCACGAAGAACCACCAACAGAATCATTTGAATATTATACTCAACCTGATGAAATAACTGCTCAAAGAGCCGGATTTAGACGTGTTGCTAAATTAAGAAAACTACCATATAGAGATGTGGTTAGACATTGGTTTGAAGACCATAAAGACGTTCACGGATTAACAGACGATGAAATGGAAGAAGTAATTAAAATTATTTTAAATGATAACTAATGGTCAAGTAAAAGGTATTATAACATTTTTAACTAAATTAACTCATACGGTTGATTCTTTTAGATTTAAATTTATTAATGTTTCTTTGGAAAAAGTAACAAGAATTGGGTTATCGGTTCCATTAATTAAGTATGATTTAGATATTACTTCAAAAGAGCAGGATATTCCTTACATATGGGATTTTTTCAATTGTAAATCAAAACACATTGCGCAAGATGCGTGTGAAATGATAAGTGCTGATTGGGCACACGTATATACAGAACTTGGAAAAATTTATTATGATGGTGAGGAAATAAGAAGATATGGTGGTGAAATCCCTGATTTATTTACGGATACTGTGGATACCCAAATTCAACAAATGGCTCCTAAACAAATAAAATCACACTTTTTTTGTGGTGGTAAGAAAAGAGAATTATTATTAAAAGTCACATATAAACTTTCCGATATGTATATTGATGATGGAATAACTACTGATATTTCGGTATATTGTAGTCAAATACTCGTTGATGGTGAACCATTAGAAAATATACCTCAAGACCTTGCAGAAACCATCGTTGGATATATTAGTGAAGATGATAATATTAGATATCCGTTGGATAATATTGTTTGGAGTAATATTAACCAATATATGGATTTAGAATCTTGTGATTTATGGACACATACTTACACATTTATTAGAAACATTGGTGATGTTGAAGTCCAAGATTTTAATTTTACAAATCATTCAACCTTCTCAAGTAAATTATGTGATTTTATTTCCGGAGATTATTAACCTCTAAATCTTTTAATTAGTTTTACTATAATTTCTTTCAAAGTTGAACTTGTTATAGTAATGACGCCATAAGACAATAAAATTGTTACAATTTTATTGATATCCATCATAGATAATTTACCTTCAGACATTTGATGAATATATGGTAATAGTGGGATTAAAAACGCGAATCCTAATATATTTGATATTTTAAATAACGTAATATTAAGACTTTCCATAAAATCAAAAAAAGTATCTTTTAATTCTTTAGTTTTAGATAACGTAACTTCAAATTCAGACTCTAAACCTTTGTCTTTAATTTTTTCTTTAATCTTATTGATTAATTTTGGACTACTGTAAAAAAAGGTTGCAATTGCTCCGGTTAATAATAAACTAATTTCCACATCATTCATTGATGGATATTTACCCTCAAGAAAATTACCAACAGGACCCATAAGACCACCAATAGATGCTCCAAAAGTTAATATACCCATTTTGTCGTTACCGGTGATTTCTTTAATTTGTGTTGTGATTAATCTACCAATATCACTATTTCGTCTTAAAATATTACCAAATTCACGTCCGATTGATTCATTAAGAATCATTCTTTCTTGAGATTCGGTGATTAAAATACTCATTTTCATAATTATAAATACTTTAAATATATTTATTGTTATATAACATAAAAAAAAATATGAATCCAAAATTAAAAAAAGGTGATAGAGTTTTACTTTTGTATATGTCAGGTGAGTCAGGTATGTTTCCTGGTGAGTGTGGTACAGTAACAAGTGTTGATAATGTTTTCGGTGATATCCAATATGGTGTAAAATGGGATAATGGTAGTAGTTTAGCATTATTATCCGATACAGACGCTTGGAAATTAGAGAAAAAACAAATTAAAGAAAATGAATTAGACCGAATGAATGTCTTGTACAAAAACCTCGATGTGTTTGAATTTTTTAAAATGCCGTTTTTATACAAATACTTACGAGTTATTAGAGAGGCAAGTATTGTTAATATGTTTCAAGCACCACCTTATTTATGGATGGGTAAAGAACGAATTGAACACGAATTTAAATACCACGACATTCATAATGAAGAAGCGTTTGAGGAAATGTTAAGTATGGCTAATCAAGCTCAAGCTGAGATGATAAATGGGGTAATAAATTACTTAGAAAGTAAAGGTATTGAAGAAAATATGGATAATATTAACAAATACCTACGAAAATTTGCAACGATGATAGTTCAAAACTATATGCACATCGGATAATTCAATAAACAATTATATTTATATAGAAAAACAAATAATATGAACGCATATTTTTTCAAAATGACAAACGAGGAAAGAGATAACATCCTTGACCAACATAAAACAATTTATGATGGGTATGTAACAAGTTACGCACAACAACCAAAAGAACAACCATTATATACTCAAGATTTCGCTAATGACAAAGAAGGTCTTACTGTTAATAATAAAGGTGTGGTTACCGCATATAAAAATATGAACATCAATGAGATGAGATTTGATAATAAATCTACCGGATTGTTTGCCGATGAAGAAAATGGTTTTAAAAAAACTATGGAACAAGGTCATATCTCAGGTGGTAGTATATACGAACCGGAAGAATCTTTTGAATCTGAAATGGATGAAGAATACTATGTTTCATTAGGAGAGCAATTAGATATGATTGGTGATGGTGAAGACGATTTAGAACACGGAACATTTGGACACGAAGATGAAGAAGATATGGTATTAGTTAGCCCTGAAGCTTATGATGATGAAGATTACTACAAGTCACCGTCAGATGATGAATTAGATGATGAGGATTTTGTCTTTGATGACGACTCTGTAATATTCGACGATATTGACCAAGATGAGGTAGAAGGATTATTTGATAATTTAAGAGAATCATTAGATATGTTTAAAAGATTTACAAAATATAACTAAGATGAAGAAAGTTATTAAATTAACGGAACGTGACTTAATTAACATTATAAGACGTGTTATTAAAGAACAAGAGGTGGAAGAAGATAGATTAGATTTTGAAAAAATGTCAGACGAAGAATTACACGATTTTCATCCGGAAATTAAAAGACATCCAAGACATTTTAAAGATTTTACACCAACAGGTGAATTTTTAGGATGGAGAGGAGAAGTTGCAAAAAGAAATATTTATAAACGAGGCGGAAAATTCCACAACGCTTTCGATAAGAAAACTGAAGATTAAAAAAAAATGGAAATTAAAGAGTTAGAGTCGTTTTATATAAATGAGACATCCCAAACTTTAGATGTTACGTTTAGGATATTATCCGATAACGACGACGAAATTAGAACAGACCAAATTGATTTAACAGAATCAAAAACATTCGGATATGATTTTTCAAAAGACGATACCGATGAATTATGGGGTGATGAAGATGATGATTTTTTTGGAACCTATGATGAGGAATTTGAAATGGATGAAGAAGAGATAATATCGTTTTTAAATGAATATTATTTAATTTACCCTGATAGATTACCAAATACTCAGTTATACTAAAAAATAAAATTAATAAAAAAAAATATGAAAAAACTTATTTTAACTATTGTTACAACTGCTATGTTAATCAGTTGTAATACAAAAACAAAAACAGAAACTGTTGAAGACATTAAATTAGATACAATTGTGAAAGTACATCAAGGGTCTTTTGCCTTTTGTGGGGCGTCAGCCGCAGTCCCTACAGGAAGAAAGATAACTGTTCAAGGAGTTGTGTATGACGAAGGATGTGCGATATGTCCCGTATTAGAAGGACCATCACTATCTAATTTAGCAATGCACGGTGAAAGTGACACTTATGGAAAATTCAATGTTAATAAAAATTTCCAAACACCTGACGGAACCAATAAAACTATATGGTCTTTATTTTGGTATTACGACTCAAGTACAACTATACCACAATTTAACCCTGAAACTAAAACGTGGGAATTATTACCACCAGTTAATCGTTCATTTGTAATTAATTTAGATTCTCCAAGTACAAGTGAAAGTAATATGTTTGCAATGCCGGGTGTTATTATTGATACAACAGATACAGGTATTGTGTTGGCTAAAGTATATGGGCCACTTAATGAAGCGGCAGTTCCATTACGTAAAGCAATCCCTGTTAAAAATGGACAAACTTCAGTAACAGCGGCTAAAGAAGGATTTCCTTATCCTGTTGGAACACCAATTCCGGTTGCTGAATATAGTAAAGAACTTCAAAAGAAAGAAAAATAATATAAAAATTAAAACCCCCTTAATTGGGGGTTTTTTATGGACCAATACGAGTTAAATGTAAGGTGATGATTTGATTTGGACCCATATTCGAATAAGGCCATAATCCGGTGGTCTGAAGAGTTAAACTTTCCAACCCATCGTCAAGGATTTTAAACGTCCTTACAGACCCGTTAATATTAAATTGGATATAACCCAAGTCGTATATGTTATTGTGTCCTATAATTGAATAAAAATATTGTCTTTGCCAAGTTGTGGTTCCATCACCATTAGGTATTGGGTAAAATGAGATAACACTATAATCAAAATGCCATCTTGTAAATCCTACTTGAATGTTATCCATAGGTTGAGAATCGTATGGGTTGACATAATTGGAACCGGGAAAAAAAATTGCGCCACCCGTATTAGATGTGTTTTCGGTACTTAATAATGTCACCTTAGTAATAACGTATTCACCACTTAATGATAATAATGTTGGTTCTTGATATACTTCACAAGAATTGAAGGTTATTATAACCAACAATAATAAAAGTAATTTCTTCATAGTATTTTATTTTTTTACAAATATATTACTTTTTTATTGATTTACAAAATATTTATCTATTATGAGAACAGATATTGATTATATTATTTCCTTAATGAAGAAATATACACCAAAAAACGAAGGTGAATTGGACGAACAGGAGGCGGCAGCATCAGGTGGTAGTGGTGGAGGAGCCGGAGCCGGAAACAATTTAAATACTAGAGGTAGAAAATGGGAAACCGGTTTAAATAGGGGTAAAGCAAATAAATTGGGATTAAAAGGTGAAAAATGGGAAACCGGTCTTACAAGAGGACACGCAAATCCCGTTGCCTAAAAATAATTACGAACAATCGTATATTTATAGATTATGAATACAACTTATACACTTACAGAAGGAAATGACGCTTTAAATAGGGCTCTTCTTATGATGCGTTATGAATTGGGTAAAACTTTGGATGAAAACGTAATTTCGGAACAACCTGATGAAAAATTTGACACACCTTACAATAAAGAGCTGATGAGAAAATATCGACCAAAGGCACAAGAGATGACCGTTGAAAGTTTTATAGAAGGTTTTAGAGATGCGTTATATAGTCCTGCAGGTATTGCTGTCGAAACTTTTTTAACGTCAACCGGATTGGGGTCTATTGGGGTTATTTCATCATACGCAGCGTTATTAATATATGATATTTATTTATCAATAAGTAATAATGATACTAATTGGTTAAATATTATTTTTGATTTACTTGGTATGCTAACCTCAGGAGCTCTTTCAGGATTATTGGCCCCAATTGTTAAAAGTGCCGGTAAAGGATTTACCACTATAGAAAAAGCGTTACTTAGTTTAAAAAATAGTAAATATTGGAAATCAATTTATCCGGTATTAGCTAAAATAGGGGAATCTATAGGGTGGATAACGTCATATATTTCAAAAGGGGTTGAATGGCTTGTTAAAAGTTTAGGTCCTAAAGTCCCTAGTTTTATAAAAACGGGTGCTAACAAAATTATATCATTTTTAAAAACAATTCCATCTCTAATTACTAATTTTTTTAAAAAAATAGGAACTAAGACAGGTAAAGTTTTAAAAAAAATGGCCAAACCCGGTCAAGCAACAGTAAAACAAGGTGTAAAACACGGAGTGACGGCAGGTGTAGTTGCTAAAGGTATTGAAACCGGTGTTCATAAATACCAAGATTATAAAAATAAACAATTAACAAATATAGTTACTGATAAAAAATATCAAAATACTACAATAGACTTTTAATTATAAAAACAATCAATATGGAAAAAATGTTATTAAATGAGATAAATCAGTTTAAATTATTAACTGATTATAACCCAAAAAAAACATTAACTGAAAATAAAATTTTAATTAATGAAAATATTGGAGGTGAAATAGAAGCTTTAATTAAAGCATTTAAATCATCAAATAAATTTAAACAGGAATTACTTCAATTTTTGAGTAAAGGTGTGAAAGATGAATCTGATAATCTTATAAAAACTGTTGATGAATTAGAATATGCAATATCTATTGGACACGTTTCTGAAAAAACAATTAAAGAATTAAAAACACATTTGGTAAATACTTCAAAAAATGTAAATGTTGTTAACACTTTAATTGAAAATGCGGTTAAATCTACAGGGTTTATTGATAAATATTCTAAATTAACTGCCGCTGAAGCTGCAACTGAATTGGCAAAAAAGGGGTATACCCCTGATACGGTGAAAAAAATAATGAAAAAATATACCGATACTGGCGGTAAATTTAAAATTGTTTCAGAAGTATTCGAAAATGTTTTAAATGAGATTAAAAAAGATTCTAAAGCATTAACTGTTTATAAAAATTTAAACTCAACTGACAAAAGTGTTTTTAAAGATTTCATTACTGCTCACATACATTCTGGTAAAGAGTTTGATGATGTTTTAAGTATTGCCGAAACGTGGATATCCGGTAAAGGTTTTAGTCAATCCCAAAAAAAATGGGGAAAAAGAATAAAAAAATTAATAACCTTGAGAAAAATAGGGATTGGTGCCGCGATA
>Ga0214919_10009218_pt1 | contig 12758 bp, 15 predicted proteins | sample LL1503_MetaG_FD_177994 | JGI IMG/M metagenome (GOLD analysis project Ga0214919, IMG submission 177994) | Freshwater microbial communities from Lake Lanier, Atlanta, Georgia, United States - LL-1503 | ecosystem: Environmental > Aquatic > Freshwater > Lake | place: USA: Georgia | collected...
TGACAGAAGACTGTGTAGAAACTATGAGCTATTGATCGATTCTGCAGAATATATGACCAAACTATCCGCTATAAAATTATTGTTGAATAAAATTTAAACAGGCTCTTATAAGAAGTAACAAATGGGCTAGTATTAATTTACTGGCCCATTTGTTTTTAGGATAAACAAGCTAGGGTTGGCCTAACCAGAAATAGGGTGCCGATGTTAAAATCTATTCGCTGAAAAATTCGGCAATCAAGCTGTTAACAGATTGTCGCAACGATTTGTTTAAAGAACCCTTAAGTGACTTAATTGATGTATTTTATTCAATTTTATAGTTATATTTGTCATATATAGATGTATTAAACGATAAAAAATGATAGTTCAATCTATTCTCGAAATCCAAGATTTGCTACTTAATATTGATAAGCATATCAATAAAAGTGACTATAAAACAGATCGTATCATCAAAGAACTAGATATAGCCCCAGCTACCTATTACCGAAAATTAAGGGAAAAACGTTTTGATATTGGTGAATTGATCAAGATCGTTCACTTGATTTATCCAAGTGATTTTGAGAAGTATTATATTAAGCAACGATTAGAAAAATCAATGATCCAAGCTGAGCAAGGGTCAGTTTCCACGACTGAAGATGTAATGAGCAGATATAGAAAAAAATATCTAAACAAATGAAACATGTTTTATGGACACAGGAAGCTGAGGATTCTTTTTATGAGATCGTTGATTATCTAAATGAAAATTGGACTGAAAGAGAATATTTAAATTTTGAAAGTGAAACGCATGGAATAATAGCTATAATAACAAAACATCCTTATATCTATCCTGCTACTGATCATGATAAAAATGTTAGAAAGGCTGTGATGATGAAATTAATATCTGTCTATTATCGTGTTGATGATCACAAAGTCACCTTGTTGCTTTTTTGGAACAATACCCGTAATCCAGAAAGTTTAAATCTATAAAATGATGATGCGTGTTGCGAAAGTCACGTCTAGCCAGAAATAGTAGGGCCGATGGCCTAATCTATTCGCTAAAAAATTCGGCAATCAACCTGTTAACAGATTGTCTCAACGATTTTTTTAAAGAACCATCTGTTTTTAGGATACGTGTTTTGTCTATACTTTTGATATGATCCACACACAGTTCACCATCAATGCCTTTGTGTAAGGTACTTATTCGGAATGGATACCCTTTGGGTTTAGACGTTAATGGGATTATCACTACGGTATTCATGTAAATATTTACGGCTTCCGGAGAAACGATAAGACAGGGCCTTGTCTTGTTGATTTCGCTGCCTATGGTGGGATTTAAATCTACCAACACCATATCCCATTTCTTAAGCGTCTTCAAGGCCGTCATGTAAGGTGATATCCCAGTCTTGTAAATCATCTTCTTTTTTAGCAATAACCATTTTAGATAAAATTTCGGCCCATTTCTTACGTGGTACAGGATGGGTAGACAAAGGCCTTATCAAAATACCTTCTGTGGTACATTCTAACTCCACTTTGTCGGTTCCTATAGCGCTGAGAAGCTCCTTCGGTATCCGGATACCTTTAGAGTTGCCCACTTGTATAATGTGTGTCTGGTAATGGCTCATGACACAAATTTAAGTAATTACTTATGTATTTACATTAATTGTTCGAACTATTTTTAATAAAGCTTCTTGATAGGAAGGGAAATCGTATCACATACCCATTGGATGCTGTTCATAGTATTTACAAAACCCTGTCAGCGGGCAAATTACACACTTCGGTTTTCTGGCAATACAAATATACCGTCCATGCAAAATGAGCCAATGATGTGCGATATGAATTTTGTCTTTGGGTAAGTTTTTAACCAGTTGTTTTTCGACACTTAGCGGGGTTTTAGCATTTGATGTCAATCCTATTCGGTTGGCCACCCTAAAAACATGGGTGTCCACAGCCATTGCTGGGGCATGATGGATCACAGATACAATGACATTGGCAGTTTTACGTCCAACGCCGGGCATTTTTTGTAAATCTTCGATATTGGAGGGCACTTCAGAACCAAAGCTATTTACCAATGTTTGTGCCATCCCAACCAGGTGTTTGGCCTTATTGTTGGGGTAGCTAACACTTCGGATATATTGAAAGACTTCGTCCACCGTACTCGCGGCTAAACTTTGAGGATCTGGAAAACGCTCAAAAAGGGCAGGTGTCACTTGATTGATACGTTTGTCTGTGCATTGGGCAGATAAAATAACAGCCACTAACAGTTCGTATGGATTGCTGTAGTGCAATTCTGTCTCAGCCTCTGGTTGATTGGCAGAGAAATAATCAACAAAGGCTTTGTAGCGATCTTTTTTGAGCATCCTGCAAAGGTAAATCAGGATTTACAGGATTTTACGATTGGTGGATTTTTATTCGTAAAAGATACCCTGTAAATACTGATTTAGATAATAGCTCCTAACCGACTTACGAACTCTTTGAATGTTTCAAAATATTCAAAATAGTCTCTCGAGAAGGTTCTTTCTCAATGCCATGTAAGACTCTTTTGAGCGAATCAAAGAAAAGTTGATCCTCTTTGGATAATTCTGGTTTTACAGAACTCTCTTTTTTTGTTTTATCGTCAGATAAAAAATTGGGGCTGGCTGAGTAAATGTCTGTCATAAGCACGTTTTTTATTACAAATAACGCGATCTATTCTCATAATATTTTACTAACCTGAAAAATTATTCTGGTATTGAGGTTTTTTTAGGCTAAACTTCTGAGCGTATTTGTTTTGGAAGATAGCATCTTGCGGATACTGTTAAGGGCATAGCGCATCCTTCCTAAAGCAGTATTAATACTCACCCCTGTCACATCTGCAATTTCCTTAAAGCTAAGATTACCATAATATCTCATGATGAGCACTTCCTTTTGTTCGGAAGGTAAGTGGTAGATCATCGCTCTTAAATCTTTCTTTGATTGGTCGCGTATCAACTGATCTTCTACACTCTCATCGTAAAATTGAAGTACGTCAAAAATATCAAAACCATCTGTAGTAGTTACTAAAGGTGTCCTTTGTTCTTTTCGGAAATGATCGATAATCAAGTTGTGTGCGATACGCATAACCCAATATAAAAACCGGCCCTCCTCCCTATATTTGCCTGCCTTTAGGGTGTTGATCACTTTGATGAAGGTTTCTTGGAAAATATCTTCAGCTAGATAAGAGTCTTTAACTAAAAGTTGAATGGCAGTGAATATTTTAGCCTTGTTTCGTCGTATTAACTCCGTTAAACAGGCTTCATTTACATAATCAGAAACTAAATCCTGATCGCTCTTTGACTGGAGGGTGGTCGAACTCATACTTGAAAGTTTTGTCTGATGGGTTAGTAAAGAAAATATATTTTGCAAGTAGAGCTTTAATCGATAGTAGTCCTCCTTTTTGTTTTGGTTAATAATATTTCTTACGTATTCCCAAATGAAACAATTATTACTGACAAGATCAAAGAATAATTTCAAATTATCTCAGATTTAATTGTGAATCACCCTAAATTTGTTAAATCGTATATACAGCCATTCATTTCATGGGTAAAGAAGTAGTAAGAGATTACCGAAAATATATCATCATCAAAGGTGCTAGAGTTCATAATCTGAAGAATATAGATGTAGAAATACCTAAAAATAAATTGGTTGTCATCACAGGGGTGTCTGGCTCGGGTAAATCATCCTTGGCTTTTGATACGCTTTATGCAGAGGGGCAACGCCGTTATGTGGAAAGTCTTTCGGCCTACGCGAGGCAATTTATGGGGCGTATGAATAAGCCCGATGTAGATTACATCAAAGGTATTGCACCAGCAATTGCCATTGAACAAAAGGTCATTACGAGTAACCCTCGGTCTACAGTTGGAACTTCTACCGAGATATACGACTATTTGAAGCTGCTCTTTTCCCGAATCGGGAAAACCATTTCTCCCATTTCTGGTCACGAGGTGAAAAAAAATACGGTTGCCGATGTAGTTGATTTTATGTCAAGGCTACCTATTAATACCGTTGTGATGATACTGTGCCCATTACATCCACATAATAATCGTTCATTAAAAGAGGAATTGGCTATTTTGTTACAGAAGGGATTTTCTCGGGTGTGGATGGATGAACAGCTTCATAAAATTGAGGATATCTTGGAAGATACATCCATTGACAAGAAGAAGGTTGATGAGCAAAATCAAATAAAAATAGTCATCGATCGAATGGTGGTTGCTTCGGATGAGGAGACATTAAGTCGAATGGCCGATTCTACTCAAACTGCATTTTTTGAAGGTAAAGGTGATTGTGTGGTGGTGGTAAATGGCATTCATCACTCCTTTTGCGATCGATTTGAGTTGGATGGGATTCGGTTTGAGGAACCTAATCCTAATTTTTTCAGCTTCAATAATTCGTATGGTGCGTGTAAAACATGTGAGGGCTTTGGGAAGGTGATGGGTATTGATCCTGATTTGGTTATCCCCGATAAAAGCAAATCAGTGTACGATGGGGCTCTCGCTCCATGGCGTGGCGAAAAGATGAAGGAATGGTTAGATAAGCTTGTACAGGCTTCGTCGAAATTTGATTTTCCCATTCATCGGCCATACAACCAACTAAATGCGGAACAGAAAACCTTACTGTGGACCGGCAATAAACACTTTCGGGGGCTGAACGCTTTTTTTGATGAACTGGAACAGCAAGTGTATAAAATCCAGTATCGCGTGATGCTATCCAGATATCGAGGAAAAACGATTTGTCCAGCGTGCCATGGAAGTCGCCTTCGTCAGGATGCATCTTATGTAAAAGTGGCTGATAAGTCAATTAGTGATATCGTATTGATGCCTTTGGACAAAGCTTCGAGCTTTTTTCAAAACTTAGAGTTGTCAGCAGTACAGCAAAAAATCAGTAAGCGTTTGTTGCTAGAAATCACGAATAGAATCCGATTTCTAAATGATGTTGGATTAAGTTACCTCACCTTAAATCGCTTATCAAATACACTTTCGGGAGGGGAATCGCAACGCATTAATTTGGCAACTTCTTTGGGTAGCTCGTTGGTTGGGTCTATTTATGTATTGGATGAGCCCAGCATTGGCTTGCATCCCAAAGATGCGCACCGACTGATCGAGGTATTAAAATCCTTGCGGGATGTGGGCAATAGTGTGCTCATTGTGGAACACGAAGAAGAAATCATGCAAGCGGCCGATCATTTGATCGATATTGGTCCAGAGGCAGGAACGCATGGAGGACACCTCGTATTTTCGGGGACATTCGATCAGATACTGAAAGACAAAAAGAGTCTAACTGGTCGATATTTAAGTGGCCACGAACGAATCGAAATACCCAGCCGTCGTCGCAAATGGAGTGATTTTATCGAGATCAAAGGGGCTATAGAGAATAATTTAAAAAATATAGACGTCAAATTTCCGCTGCATGTTTTTACAGTGGTTTCTGGAGTTTCGGGATCTGGTAAAACCTCGCTAGTCAAACGAATTCTTTATCCAGCCATGCAAAAGGCGATTGGGAATTATTCGGGCGAACAAACGGGAGCCTATGATTCTATTGGTGGAGATATCGATAAAATCAGGCAAGTTGAAATGGTTGATCAAAACCCTATCGGTCGATCATCACGTTCTAATCCGGTCACGTATGTAGGTGCTTGGGATGAAATTAGGCACTTGTTTGCTTCTCAAGGTTCGGCAAAGGCAATAGGACTAAAGCCTGCGGCATTTTCAACCAACGTGGAGGGGGGACGATGTGATGTTTGTCAGGGAGAAGGTGTGGTCAAGATCGAGATGCAGTTTATGGCTGATATCTATCTCCCCTGCGAGGCATGTGATGGGAAGCGTTTTAAGCAACATGTGCTCGATATCACCTATAAAGAGAAGAACGTCTACGAAGTTTTAGATATGACCGTGGATGAAGCCATGCTATTCTTTGGTCAAGAACCTAAGATTATTACTAAAATTAAACCTTTGGCAGATGTTGGTTTGGGTTATGTTCATTTAGGGCAAGCATCCAATACCTTGTCGGGTGGCGAAGCGCAGCGCATCAAATTAGCATCCTTTTTAATGAAAGGCAATAGCATCCATAAGACCCTATTTATTTTTGACGAACCGACGACTGGTCTGCATTTTCACGATATCAAAAAACTATTAAAATCATTTGATGCACTGTTGGAGCAAGGCCATACCATCATCGTGATCGAACACAATATGGACATTATAAAATGTGCCGACTGGGTGATCGATATCGGACCCGAAGGGGGAGATAAAGGAGGAGGATTGGTATTTGAAGGAGTTCCTGAGGATTTGATTAAGAATGAGCGATCATACACAGGAAAATTTTTGAAACGACATTTGGAATGAATGTTTTAGCTATTCGCTACGATAAGTTTTTCCATCACTTGGCATACTTGTTCTTTTAATTTGGGTAAATCGGCTTCTACTAATCCATCTACAGCGATCGGTTCAGCCAAAATAGCAGATAGCGGGCCTGGTTTTGCATCAAGGGGATGCTTTCTGGAAAGCAGGTTCCGGGCGTTAATAATAACTAAAGGGGCAATTGGTGTTTGGGTTTCAATGGCTAAACGGAAGGCCCCATCATAAAAATGAGCAAGTGGGGTATCTGTACGATTCATCGTTCCTTCCGGAAATATCAGAATGGATTGTCCAGAAGCCAACTCCATCTTTAAATCTTGGATGCATTTAGCTCTACTCTCGGGACTTTTTCGGTCTATTAAAACCACGATTTTACGATAAATCAGACCGAATATAGGGGTCTTCAGCATCTCGATTTTCCCCAATGGCTTGAAAGATTTGGGGATCGCCATCACGGCCACAAAAGTGTCTAAATAGGAGTTGTGATTCGAAACATAGATGTATGCCTCTTCAGGATCGACAAGCTCTTTATTTTTAATCCTAACAGGAAAAAAACATAGTTTGGAGAACAACCAAGCCCATCCTTTTATAAAAATGAAGCACATGTCTTGCGATTTTTTACCTTTTAATACCCAAGTGGATAGGAGGATAAAAGGTAAAACGAGCATCATGATACTCGTAAAGACGGTCGCACACCAAATCAAAAAAAAGATGGAAAAGAACCTTTTACAAATGAAGTAGAGTTTAGTCATTATTTAGATATCAAGTAAGCCACACGTTTTTTCGGCGGCAATTTTTTCTGCATTCTTTTTATTATAATCTCGTCCGATGGCATAATTTTCGCCATCCACAACAATTTGAATCGTAAATAATCGTAAACTTTCACCCTCCCCGTTTGGGATTAAATCGAAACGTAATATTTTGCCATGTCGTTGACACCATTCAAGAAGCTTACTTTTAAAGTTGGTTTCAGTAAGTTCTAATGTGTGAATATCGATGTGTGGTTTAATAATACGGTCTGTTATAAACTTACGTGTAAAATTGTAGTCCTTGTCAACATACACTGCCCCAATAAGCGCTTCAAAAGTATCACCGAGCATAGACCCTCGTTTATTCGCATTATTGAGCATTTGTTTGTCAAATTCAATAATTTCATCAAGACCTAAGCGTTTGGACAGCTGGTTTAAGCTCACCCTACTCACTATTTTGGAACGCATTTCGGTTAAGAATCCTTCGTCCTTGTAGGGATATAATTTAAAAAGCTCCTCTGCGATTACACAACCTAAAACAGCATCACCCAAAAATTCCAATCGCTCATTGCTATTTTTAGCTCCATTTTTTGATGCCACCGAGGCAGAACGATGCCTAAAAGCCATTCGGTATAAGTTCACATTATTGGGAACAAAGCCCAGCAGATTTTTTAACAATCGAATGTAGGTACGATCAGGCGATAGGTAGCGTTTATACAGTTTGGAAAAAAGCATTCATTAAATTTACGAATGATAAACTAAAGCGAACAAAATCAGTAATGATACCCCTAAGTAGTTTACGATCCTTCGTATTTCTTAAAGATCACCGAAGCATTGTGTCCACCAAAACCAAAGGTGTTGCTTAAAGCTGCACGAACAATTCTTTTCTGAGCTTTATGAAAGGTTAGATTTAAATTTGGATCAATTGTGGGATCATCCGTAAAGTGATTGATAGTAGGAGGAATGATATTATGTTGAATGGACAAGATGGCAGCGACAGCTTCGATCGCACCAGTGGCCCCTAATAAATGGCCAGTCATCGATTTGGTTGAACTAATATTCAACTTGTAGGCATGTTCACCAAAAAGATCAACAATTGCTTTGGTTTCACTAAGATCGCCAAGTGGGGTAGATGTCCCATGTACATTGATGTAATCGATGTCAGCGGTTGTTAAATTTGCATCGCGTAAAGCATTGGCCATCACCAAAAGAGCACCTAAACCTTCAGGATGCGGGGCGGTGATATGATTTGCATCAGCACTCATGCCTCCTCCAAGCATTTCGGCATATATCTTTGCGCCTCGTGCTTTTGCATGTTCTAATTCTTCTAAAATGATAGTCCCTGCACCTTCTCCGGCAACAAAGCCATCTCGATCTTTATCAAAAGGGCGTGACGCTGTACCCGGGTCGTCGTTTCGGGTTGATAAAGCATGCATCGCATTAAATCCGCCTATCCCTGCTTCATTGATAATGGCTTCTGATCCCCCAGAAAGAATCACATCGGTCATCCCCAAACGAATGTAGTTGAACGAGTCGATCAATGCGTTGGTAGACGATGCACATGCAGAAACGGTAGCGAAGTTTGGTCCTCTTAAACCGTATTTAATGGAAATATGACCAGAAACAATGTCAATGATCATTTTAGGGATAAAAAATGGATTGAACCGCGGTGTTCCATCGCCTTTGGCAAAGTAGGTCACCTCGTCCAAGAAGGTTTTTAACCCTCCGATACCAGCACCCCAAATAACACCAATGCGATTGGTGTCTAATTTATCGAACTCCAACCCCGCATCTTTAACCGCTTCATCTGTTGATGCAAGAGCGTAGTGCACAAAGGGGTCTAGCTTGCGGGCTTCCTTGCGATCCATGAAATTTTCTGGATCGAAATTTTTGACTTCGCAGGCAAATTTTGTTTTGAAGTGTGTTGTATCAAACTTGGTAATAGGAGCAGCTCCACTTACCCCATTGATTAAACCGTTCCAATAGTCTGACACTGTATTCCCAATAGGGGTAAGTGTACCAAGTCCCGTTACAACAACTCTTTTAAGCTCCATTTATTCGATTGGTCGTAAAATTTATTTTACGTTTTTTTCTAAGTAGGCGATAGCCTGACCAACAGTCCCGATAGTTTCAGCCTGATCATCAGGAATAGCTACGTTAAACTCCTTTTCAAACTCCATGATGAGTTCTACGGTGTCTAATGAGTCGGCGCCAAGATCATTGGTAAATGATGCCTCTGGTGTAACCTCGTTTTCGTCTACACCTAATTTTTCAACGATAATTGCTTTAACTCTTGAAGCGATATCAGACATAGTTTTATAATTTTAATGATTAAATAATTCTGCGCAAAGAAAAATAAATTCTGGCACATCTCAAACCTTTTTTGGTTTTAGGGGGCTAATTTATGATAAAAACCTTTTTTAATTTATAATTTAGGGCCTTTGTATTGTGGATAGAACGATATTAACATATGAACCTGAGCTTGATTTTGCATTAGTGGCGATCACTTCGTCGCTTGAAACTCATGTGCTCTGTTTTAAGTTGAACAGACAACTGAATATCAGCCTCTGTCGTATCGATGAGCTGGGAATATCATTTCGTGAAGGAGATATAGGCTCGCTTCATTTTGACAGATATTTTTATCAGAACTCTTCAGTCGAAACAGCTTTTTATCTTCTCGTAAATAGGGGTGCTGGCGGTTTTTTAGTCCCCGAAATGAAAAATGTAGATTTTTTTCTACTTATTCAGAATAACATAGATGAAGAAGATTTAAAAACAACTATTTCGACAATCAATCAAATAACGGAGATAATTGTCGCAGTGCGAGTTGACCCTAAAAAAGTAAAATCTAGGGAAAATCTGATCTTTTAACCAATTAACTTTGTGTAAATAATACAGGGTGTATGGGGACACGGCCAATATCAATTTGTCATACACTGGTGGAAGCGTATAGAATAAAATGTTCATAAATAAAAACATAGAAATAAATGAAAACTGTTCATAACAGAACTAAAATTGTAGCTACGCTGGGCCCTGCTTCTGCTAAGAAAGAGGTTTTGCTTAGTATGATTAAAGCAGGTGTAGATGTTTGTAGATTGAATTTTTCCCATGGTAGCCAAGCCGACCATCAGGAAACAATTGATACCATTCGTGAAATAAATGAAAAGTACAAAACGAATGTGGGTATTCTTGCCGACCTGCAAGGTCCTAAAATTCGTATCGGATTGGTGAAGGATGGCGGCGCCAACCTTGTCAATGGGCATCAAATCAAAATTACGACTAAAGAGTTGATTGGAGATGAGAAAAAGATTTATATCACCTACCAAAATTTCCCTAAAGATGTACGTGTAGGAGAGACTATTTTATTAGACGACGGGAAAATACAAATGCGGGTTTTAGAAACCAATAATGAAGATACAGTAAGCTGTGAAATCATATACGGAGGGATATTAACATCTCGTAAAGGGGTCAATTTGCCAAACACAAAGGTTTCTATCCCCAGCTTGACTGAGGAGGATTTGTCGAACCTAGAGCTTGCTTTGCAAAATGATGTAGAGTGGATTGGGTTGTCATTTGTTCGTTCGGTAGAGGATATCCTTGATTTGAAACGCATTATTGGTCGCAGTGGTAAAACAGCTCGGGTAATTGCCAAAATCGAAAAACCAGAGGCTATTGAAAATATTGATGGCATCATCGCTGCTACGGATGGTGTGATGGTTGCTCGGGGCGATTTGGGAGTGGAGATGCCGATGGAGCAAGTGCCGATGCTTCAAAAGATGATTGCTAAGAAATGTCGTGATGCGTCAAAACCAGTAATTGTGGCTACACAGATGCTGGAGAGTATGATTACTGCTCCACGTCCAACCCGCGCAGAAGTGAATGATGTGGCTAATTCCGTGTTGGATGGTGCTGATGCCGTGATGTTAAGTGGGGAAACTTCCGTGGGTGAGTACCCTGTGATTGTGATTGAAACCATGCATAAGATTGTTCGTAATGTGGAAGAGAATGGTTATCCATTTAATACCCCGAAAGAACTGAACGAAAGCTCACCTAACTATATGAGCGATTCTATTTGCCGTTCGGCTATTTTCATCGCTGAAAAAACCAACGCAGTGGGCATTGTTTCAATGACTTCCTCGGGTTATACTGCGTTTGAAATTTCAAGTCATCGTCCTGAAGCGTCCACATTTATTTTTACGAGCAACCGTAATTTACTGAACACGCTGAGTTTATTGTGGGGAGTTCGTGGATTTTATTACGATAAATTTGAAAGCACGGATACAACCATTAGTGATGTAAACCAAATTCTGCAAGCAGAAAAACTCATCGAACCTGGTCAGGTTGTGATCAATACAGCCGCTATTCCGATCGAGAAAAAAGGGAAAACGAATATGATCAAGGTAACTCTGATCGATTAAGCAGAATTCCCCCTTATAGCCCTCTCCATTTCGACAAGCTTAATGCCTAGAAGGAGAGGGTTTTTTAATGGATGTTGTTTTCATAGGCCTCTCTTAGCTTTTCGAAATCGGTTTTATCCATTTGAAGCATGGCACCCATGGCTCTTTTGGATTTTACAGAATCCTTGCCATTGAGCATTTCGCCTAAAGCAGCAGGAATAATTTGCCATGATAAGCCATATTTATCTTGGAGCCAGCCACAATTCCCTTTTTTACCGCCTGCAGCGAGTTGCTCCCACAAATCATCCACTTCTTCTTGTATTTAGCAGTTCACAAAAAACGAAATGACTGGAGTGAATGTAAATGGTGGGCCGCCATTTAAAGCAAAAAATGTTTGTCCATCAAGCTCGAATATCACAGACATGACTGTTCCTTTCGGTCTTGGCCCCATATCTCCGTAGTGGGTAATGGTGATGATTTTTGAATTCTTGAAGATGGAGATGTAATAGTTCGCAGCTTCTTCTGCTTTATCATTAAACCATAAGAATGGAGTAATTTTTCTTTGAGGTATTTTGAGATTTTTCATAGTATAATGAATATAAGTAATCAGAGAGCAAAAACAGATACAATTATTTTGGGCCCCATTCTAGCGACACAAAATCTTCTGCCTTTTGAACCTCGTTGGAAATTCATGAGTTATCCACAATGATAATGTTTTGACAATAAGATATTTGGTTGTTTATAGTGGGGGAGAATCGGACTCTGGGTTCCGTCTGTGGAAAACTAGAATGGGTTAAACCCTCCCATTTTAAATAAATTTGATCTACAGCTCTTCAATCATTTTTTGAAATAGTAAGCCGTTCACAGACAGGCATATATCAGGCAATAAAAACACAATTATGAGTAAGGAAATCGCAAAAAAGCCCCTAGATGGGTCGAGGAGAGGTTTAACATTCGAGCGTTATTTTACAAAAGCAGGCGTAAATGTATACGATCTGTTTAGGTATGAAAAACGTTCGTCAGTGATTCGCAATCCAACGGGCGATGCAGTTTTTGAGAAGAACGACGTCGAGGTTCCAGTGACATGGAGTCAAGTGGCTACAGATATTTTAGCTCAAAAATATTTCCGTAAAGCAGGTGTCCCCATGGCTGATGGAACAACAGGGTCCGAAAATAGTATTAAGCAAGTGGCCCACCGCATGGCTAATTGCTGGAAAATTTGGGGCGAGCGTTACGGATACTTTGCGAGTCCAGAAGGTGCAGCCATA
>Ga0214919_10009219_pt1 | contig 12757 bp, 13 predicted proteins | sample LL1503_MetaG_FD_177994 | JGI IMG/M metagenome (GOLD analysis project Ga0214919, IMG submission 177994) | Freshwater microbial communities from Lake Lanier, Atlanta, Georgia, United States - LL-1503 | ecosystem: Environmental > Aquatic > Freshwater > Lake | place: USA: Georgia | collected...
CGACCCCGTTTTATGTGATGGGAACCCTGTTTGCCTTGGGCGGCGCCTGGAACTGGACCCAAGCCTGGGCGGCGGCTGTGGTTGCACTGGGCGTGCTGGTGGCCCAGGGCATCGTACGGCTGGGGCCCGCTGGGACAGGCTCTGCGCAATCGCCCTGATTCTTAAGCGCTAATGCGGCCTCGTACAGCGTGTTGCGCGGCGCGCCACTGATCTCAGCGGCCAGGCGGACGGCGGTTTTAGGGGCAGCTCAGCCAGCTCTTGGCTTACCCTGACACAGACTCTCACGTGCTGATGTCGCGCCGTCACGGTCTGCTGAGCGCTAACCTGGACTATCTGAATGGTCAAGTTGAAAGAGCGGCCACCGTGCAAGTTAGCGTAGCGGATATCAAGGCCAGGTTCACAGCCATTGCCCGGCTGGCTGATGCGGGTCAAGAGGTGATCATTACCAACCGGGGCAGGCCGGCTTATCGGCTGCTGCCCATCATCCCAGTGCCGCTGCGCTCTGCGTTCCCTAACACCACGGCGCTGGCCATGCAGTCAAAGCCCAGTCAGACCTTGGTCAACGGTAGCTTTGTGGCGGATTGGCGTGCGCAAAATGAGCGGTTTTAATCCGCCATACCCAACACAGTCTATATAGACACCAGCCTGCTGCTAGCTGCCTTTATCGCAATGAACCTAGCCAGCCCACCGCGCTGGCACTGCTGCAAGAGCCGCAATGGGCGCAAGTTTGCGTTAGCGACTGGACTCTAGCCGAGTTTGCCTGCGCTCTGCACGCCAAAGTTCTGCGTGGCGAGACACCAGCCGACGTGGCACACGCCGTTAACCAAACCATCAAACGGTTGCTTGAAGTAGGTGCCTTGCAACGCCTGCCCGTCCTGCGTGAAGACTACAACGCCGCGCAGCGGATAGTGCCTGGCATCAGTTGCCTAGTGCGTGGTGCAGATCCCCTGCATTTAGCGGTAGCGGCCAGAAGCGGTATGACCCACTTCGCCAGCCTAGACCAAACGCAGCGACTGGCGGCTGCGCAATGGCTTAGAGAGATTCCATGTGTGCCAGAGTTGTAGCCCCATGAAATCGGGCGCGGGCAGTTCCTGGTTTCATAAAAATTCAGAATAATGCTTTGCCATTACAACATCCGATCACGCTGTGGATGGAGTTCGAGTACTCCAGGTGGAGTTTCATTGAAAAGAAAAGCGGCGCGATCATCGGCGCTGGCGGGCTTCAGAACTTGCGCCTAGAGGCTACGGCACACCCCGATCCGGCCTGCCCCCTGGAAATTGGCTGAAGGCTTCGCCGCGATCACTCGAGCAGGGGCCTGGCAACCGAAGCTGCGCGTGCAATTGCGGGATTCGCATTGAATACCATCCAAGCTGACGAAGTCTATGCGGTGTGCCATCCTGATAACGTTGCGTCCGCCAAAGTTAGGAAGCGCTTAGGCCTGCAGTATGCCGGGCTACAGACTTGGTATAGCAAGAAAATGGTGACTTACCAAGTTACTTCGAAGCTGTGCTTGAAATAAGTCGGCTTTACGGGCCTAGCCCAGCCGGTTGACCAGCACCTGGCCCTCAGTGGTAATCGTCCTCCCGTTGATGGCGAACGGCACCAATGATGACCGTGTTGCTGTCAACAATCTCAAACAACGCGACATAGCCCGTGTGGCCAAACGGAATGATCAGTTCACGAACAAAAGAACTGGGACCCACCTTGCGGCAGGCAAAGGGCGAAGATGTCAAAAATACGATGCCGTCCTTGATGGCCTGAACGGCTCTGTCCGCGATGCCGAGGTCGCCCGTTTCACTGTCCAATTCACGTTGCAGCGCGAAGTCAAACAGTTGCTCCAAATCTTGGGCCGCCGCTTCGCTGAACACAACCCGGTATGTCATCCGCCGCGCAGCGCCTTGGCCTGCCTGGTAGCTTCCAGTTTGGCCTGCAGCTTGGCAATCACCACTTCAGCGGGAACGCCATTGCCATCGCGCTGGGTCGCTTCGATGGCGGCAATGCCGCGCCGAATGAATTCGGCCTGATTCTTACGCTTGGCGACCGTGGCTCGAACCGCGCTCTCGACAAATTGCGACAAGGATTCACCTTGCTCCAGCACGCCTTCAAGTTCGAGTCGGAAATCAGGGGCAACACGAATGGGGGGGAGTGTGGCGGTTTTCATCCGTTAATTGTATTGCAGATGCAATGCATTACGGATGGGCATTTCAACCACTTGGGGCCAAGCATCACACCCTTGAAACGATTTAACGTCAATGATGACGTCAAGCGATAACCAAACGTCGCGGCGGCGAATTTAATTTTATTTTTGATGCTAGATTGATGTTTTGATGCTATCGTGCATCTATGAGAACCACATTAGCTCTGGATGACGATGTTTTTGCCTTCGCAAGATCAGAAGCGCAACGACAACGCATTTCAATTGGGGAAGCCATTTCCCGGCTGGCTCGCGACGGTATTCGCAGCCGAGGCGCGCCCTTGCTCCAGGCGATGCCCGTGAAAAGCAAGTACGCACTACTGCCGGCACGCGATGAAATCATCACGACCGAACATGTTCGCGATCTGCTAGACCAAGAGGGCATCTGACCCGTGCGCTACTTGCTCGATGTGAATGTTTGGGTCGCGTTGTTGGACGAGGCGCACGTGCACCATGCGCAGGCCCTGGCGCTGGTGTGTCAACCCCAGGTACAGATTGCCAGCTGTCCAATGGTGGAAAACGGTGTCATCCGGGTGCTCAACCTACCCGCCTACAGCCGCTATGGGCCGGTTGGCATGGCCACCGTGTGCAAAAAACTTCAGGTCATTTGCGCCGAACTTGACCATGCGTTCTGGCCAGACGCGCTTTCCCTGCGGACCGAAGGCCTTGTCAATTGGTCCCGCGTGCTGGGCCACAACCAGATCACCGATGTTTATTTGCTGGCACTGGCTGTTGCCCATCAGGGTTGCCTTGCCACGCTGGACCACCGCGTGGTGCTGAGCGCGGTGGTCGGCGCGACCGCTGACAACTTGCTGCTGCTGTAAAGCCGGCCAGCCGGACCTCAGCGGTACTGCGACGGCCGCTGTGGCCAGCGCGTGCACGCGGGCAATCACCGGTTGCGGCAGGGCCTGCAGCGTGCCCATCATGCGGGTGCAGACGGCAAACAGTTCGCGCGCTTGCGCTAGGCTGGCGCCGGCCATGTCGCCAAAGTTGTGGTCTGCGCTGAACACCGTGCCGTTGGCAGCAAGGATGACGCCACGCGCGGTGCTGCGCCCCACGTCTTGCAGCGCCTCGGTGAGCTCCCGCATCAGCGGCAGGCTCAGGGCGTTGCGCTTGTCGGGGCGGTTCAGGGTTGACCGTGGTGACACCACCCTCCGTGCTAAACAGGATGTGTTGGTAGGCCATGGCCTCGCCCTGCCGGATCGGCCGGCCCGGCACCCAAGCCGGGTTGAAACCCAGCGACCCCTTGGGGAACAGCAGCACCACGGCGGAGCCCAGCAAAAAGCGACGGATAGACGTTTCAACCACTTGGGGCCAAGCATCGCGCCCTTGAAATCCCCTCAATCCGTATGCAACGCCCGATTCACCAGCTCAGAGACCGGGTTCACCACCAGGGCTTGGTGTTCAGGCGCGAGTTTTGCATTGCGTAGCGTGTATGGGGCGCAGAGTCAGGCTGCAGCGAGTCGACACCGACGTGATCGAGGATCCGCCCGCAGTCCTCAGCGGTGAATTGGGTGCGAGCACACCAAAATAGCGGTGCCGGTGCCTGCGCGGTGGCACCAGCGCCGCAATGCGGGCTATCAGCTCCGGCGGTGTGAGGTGCAGCTAGTCGACCTTGGCGCCACGCTTGTTCGAGCCAGGCTCGCTGTGCTGTTTGGCGCAGCGGTAGGCCAGGGCGGCGTCCACGAGCAAAGGGTGGGCGGGCGCAGTAGCGCAACAGCCGCTACAGGACGGCGCTGTCGTCTGCTTCGATGCACACACTGGCATCAACCGAAAACCCGCTGCGCGGGTAGGCCAGCATGTCTTTGGCGTCACAACTCTCCAGCAGACCCCTGGCGACGAAGGCGCGCAGGATGCGTCAGCGCAAATCTGTCTGCACCTGGGCCACAGCGGTCTCATCGACAGCACTGGCCGGGTGAAAGACCATGCCCGGCGGAGAGGATTGGGCATCGGTGTCGCCCGCCACTTCCTCAAACAACCCATCGACCACACAGACTTGACAACGAAGTTGCGGCGTAGGCTAACAATTGCCCGGAGGGCTTGTTATGCCGCAGGCAAAGTGACCATGACCATTAAGGCTGAACCGAATCAATGCATAAAGACTGCCCGTGTGCTGGACGGCGCGGTCTAAACAACACGCGCTGTGTTCGCTGCATTCGGGCTTGTAGACCCGGTAGCTGCGCTTAGGCGACTGGACCACGGGGTTGACGATGCCAAATGTATGTCCCGATGTGGTCAACACCCAGCGTACCGGCGTGCCAGCGTGAACGTATTTACGCACACAGTAGGCTTGGCGCCCAGGCACCAAATGGCCGTCCTCGCAGCCGACCAGGTACAGCGGCTGGGTCACGCGCGACAGGTCAATCTTCTCGCAAGCAAGGTTCAGCACATCGGTCCTGACCAAGTTGTTGTGCAGGTACATCTGACGGCGGTTGTAAGAACGCATGGCCGCAGGCAAGCGGGTGGTGTCCATATTCCAAAACAGTACGTCAAAAGCCGGCAGTGCTTCGCCCAGCAGGTAGCTGTGTTCGAAGTAGTGCCAGATCAGACCGTTTCTTGCACCAGGTCCTCTATGTCATCCGGTCGTTGAAAAAGGCGCCGCTGGAAATATGCGCGCAGATGACCACTGATCGCCTTCAAAAACTCGTGGTGAGCCGCTCCCTCGCCGGAAAACCCTTGAACCAGCAGCGTTTGAAGGCGGCTTTCGCTAGACGCAAAGCGCGCGAACCTGATTTACATCGGCTCCATAGGGGCCTGCGGTTACAGCAAGATCAAAAAATAAATTTGAAAATTTTTTATCGCTGAACTGTAACCCGCAGAGCGACTACCGCGAACTATTGCACGAGCACAACCGGTTCGACATTCACGGCATTGCGACAAACGAATCATCAACAAAGTTTTGGCTCTCTGCCGTTAATCACCCTTCAACATCAGGAGTTACACACGAAATTACCGTTACTTTGCGCAGTAGCAACCGCCGCCTCTGTACTGTCCCTCGGCGCATTTGCCCAAGCGCCGAGCGCTCAGGTAGACCCCAATGTTTTTCTAAACCAGTTCGAGTCCACCTTTGGAAAATTTGAAGGCTATCGCCGCTCAGGTGCAAAGGGTATTTGCGCCACTGGAGAATTTGTCGGCACTGCCGATGCGCGCGGCTTATCAACGTCTTCCGCCTTTAGCGGCAAGCCAGTCCCCGTGCTTGTGCGATTTTCGGTGGGCGGAGCAAACCCCAATGCGCCCGACAACGGCAAGACCCAGCGCAACCTCGCGCTTCAGTTCAACCTGCCCGGTGGTGGAAGTTGGCAAATGGGTAATATCTCGGCGCCCGTGTTTGGCGCATCAACATCCCAGCAGTTTCTGGGCCGCTTGGCTTCGCTGCAAGCTGATCCTGAAACAAAAAAGCCTGATCCAGCCAAAGTAAAGGCATTTGCAGATGAAAACCCCGAGGTCCTGCTTCAAGGCAAACACTTCGCGTCACAGCCAGTGCCTGCTAGCTTTGGCACAGTGAATTACTGGGGCGTACATGCATTTGGTTTTGTCAACGCCAAAGGCGACAAACGGTTCGGCAAATGGATTTTCGAACCCACGGAGGGCCTGCAGGGCCTGAGCGATGACGAAGCCAAGGCCAAGGGGCCGAGTTTTCTGTTTGATGAGCTACGCCAGCGTGTGAAAAACAACAAAGTGTCCTTTAACTTCAACCTCGAACTGGCGGAGCCAGGCGACAAGATTGACAGCGCCACCGTGCCATTGCCTGCGGGTCGCAAGAAGGTCAATATGGGCGTGTTGAAAGTCACCTCGGTCTCGCCAGACGCGGGCGGTGATTGCGTAGCGATCACCTTCAATCCGACGGTTCTGCCAAAAGGTGTGGAGCCATCGGCCGACCCGATGATCTCCGCTCGTGTTGCTCCTTATAGCGTTGGTCTGGGCCGCCGCTTGGTTGAAGGCCCTAAGCAACAATAGTAAACCGAACGGCTAGGCATTTCAAAACCGCATGAGACCAAGTATCGCCCCTTGGACGAGCCCTCAACTCATGTAGAAATTTTCGCCACGCCCGGGGTGAGGCCGGGCCTGGCCGATCCACCGCCAAAATGCGCTGTTCACAAGAGGGGTTAGCCGTGCGCCGGGACTATGTGTAGAGGTTCTGAGTCAACCCCGCTGTGATCAAGAGTCTTCCTGATCTGCGTGCCCGCGGTAATGACGGCGATCAGGCGCATCTGGCCACCTCACAGCGGGCACAGCAGCGGCAACACTTCGTAGATGCGGGCGATTAAAACCGCCCACAAGTAATGTGCAGGCGAGCGCTTGGGTGGCACCGGCTCTGGCTGGATTGGCATACCCTCGCCCTTTGCGCATGGCGCGCTTTGGGTTGGCAAGGGCACCGCTATCCACCGAGAAGCCACTGTGCTGATAAGCCAGCATCCCTTTGGCGTCTCAAGTCTCAAGTCTCAAGCAGGCCCCACCCGACAATGGCGCGCAGAATGCGTCGGCGCAAGGCGGCCTGTGCCTGAGCCATCAAAACCTTGTCGATTCCATTGGCCGGCTGGAAGATTACCCCTGGAAGCGAGGATTTAGCATCGGTGTGAGCGTCGCCCGCCACTTCCTCAAACACGCCATCGACCACACAGACGTGACAACGAAGTTGCAGTGCAGGCTAACTTGTGCTCAAGTTATGCCGGAACTAACCCGGTGGCGGGCGGCGACTGCGCCGATGTGCAGCGCCGCCTTGTCCACCTGGGCCGCCTCGGTGATGTGGGTTTGTCGGCTTTGCGCGATGACCCGCGGGGAAGTGCGCAGCACCATGTTCAGAGCTGCCCCGTCACGCCGCATGAAATAGCGCAGCCACTTCGGGACGGAGAGCACTCACTGGCGCACCGGCAGACGCGGAAAGACGTGATCCGTGAGGTGTGCAGCCGTCTCCACCATGCGCCGGGTATTGCACGAGGGGCAAACGCCACGGCCTTTGCAGGAATAGGCCACGAAGTAATCGTGTCCACAATCGTTACACCACGCCCTGGCAAAGCCGTGGGCAAAGATGCCGCATTCCGCACCGACCATCTGCAGTGAGTACCGCAAGGTATTGGCAGCTACCCCGCCTCACACCTCTTACATTCCAGACGGCCGCAAGGACGGGACACGTACCCGCTCTTCATGGCCTGCCACGGGTCGTCGCAAATAAATTTGCAAGTAGCGACGCATCTTGTAACCCTGGCCCTGAGAAGCACGAACTAATGAATGTTGCGATATGTCGACACACCGCGTTGCCATGTTTTTTATCAGTCTGAGTCCAACCCGAATCGTCGACGTGCCTCCACCCCATTCACTATGAATGTCGAACCCATCCCCCACACCGCCGCTGCCGGGCAAAAAACCATCGTGATCGCCGGTGCCGGATTTGCTGGCACCACACTGGTCCGCGCTTTGGAGCGCAATACTCCCGAGGGCTGGCAAGTCCTGCTCATCAGCGAAGAAAGTTACACCACGTTCAACCCCATGCTGGCCGAAGTGGTGGGCGCTGCTGTGTTCCCGGAACATGTGATTGCGCCAGTGCGCGAAATGATTGACCGTGCGCAGTTCATCATGGGGCGCATCCAGCACATTGATTCTCACCAGCGCAGCTTGCGCTGCGAGACTTTGGCGGGGGTGCAAGACATCGCTTATGACCACCTGGTACTGGCTTTCGGGCAGCGGGCCAACATGCACATCATTCCAGGCATGGCCGAACACGCCTTGCCCTTGAAGCTGGTCGGCGATGCCATGTTCATTCGCAACCGCATTTTGCAAAGACTGGCCCGCATCGAACTGACCACTGACACGGCCGAGCGCCGTTGCATCGGCCATTTTGTGGTCGTTGGGGGTGGCTTTTCCGGTGTCGAGGTGGCTGGCGCAATGGCCGACTTCATCCACAGTGCTCGGCGCTCCTACCCCCGCATTGCCGAGGGCGATACCGATGTCACTTTGCTGCATGACGGTGACCGCTTGTTGCCAGAACTACCCCCCAAATTGGGCGAGGCAGCTGCCAAGTCGCTACGACAGCGTGGCGTGACCGTGCGCCTCGGCGCGCGCGCCACTTGTGTGCATGAACGCTCTGTGACCTTGCTCGACACCACCCTGCTGGCGGCGGATACCGTGGTGTGCACCATTGGCGCGCGCAGCAACCCGTTGGTAGAGAAGCTGGGAGTGCCCTTGGTGCGCGGGCGCATCGCCACCGCAGTGGACGGCAGCGTGGCAGGCCACCCCGGGCTCTGGGCTTTGGGAGATTGCGCAGCGACGCCCAACGGCGATGCCGGTGCCGTTTGCCCACCTACTGCGCAATTTGCTGTGGCTCAGGCGCGGCAGCTTGCTGCCAACCTGCTTTCACACATACAGGGCCGCGCAACCACGCCTTTTCAGTACAAGTCGCGCGGCATGATGGCCACCACCGGGCACCTCAAGGGCGTGGCCGAAGTTGCCGGCGTTCAGCTCTCTGGCCTATTTGCCTGGATGGCATGGCGTGCGTACTACCTAATGCTGATGCCCACGCTGGGGCGCAAAGTGCGCATCTTTGTGGAATGGTCCTGGGCCATGTTTTTCCCGCTGGACATCACCCATTTGCGTTTTACCCGTACCGGCGAGCTCGATGCCCCGCTGGAAATCAAGGTTCCCGCCACCCCCTCTCCCACTTCCAAACCCTAGGAAAACACCATGTTCACAGGAAAAACTGCGCTCGTTACCGGCGCCACATCCGGTATCGGCTTAGGTATTGCCCGGCATTTTGCAGCGCAAGGCGCCAACATCATCCTCAACGGCTTTGGCGATGCCGCTGAAATCGAGGCGCTGCGCGCCGAGCTTGCCAGGACACACGGTGTGCAGGTGCGCTACCAAGGCGCCGACATGAGCCAACAAGCCGACATCGAAGCCATGATGGCCGACGTACTGGCCGAGTTTGGCTGCATCGATTTGTTGGTGAACAACGCGGGTATTCAGCATGTGGCACCTGTGGACGAGTTCCCGGTGGACAAATGGAATGCGATTCTGGCCATCAACCTGAGCGCCACCTTCCACACCGTGCGCTTGGCTCTGCCCGCCATGAAGGCCAAGGGCTGGGGCCGCATTGTCAACATCGCCTCGGCCCACGCCCTGGTGGCCAGCAAGTACAAGTCGGCCTATGTCGCGGCCAAGCATGGCGTGGCCGGTTTTACTAAAACCATCGCCCTGGAAGTGGCCGAAATGGGCATCACCATGAACGCCGTGTGCCCCGGTTACGTGCTCACGCCGCTGGTGGAAAAGCAAATTCCCGATACCGCCAAAGCGCGTGGCATCAGCAACGAAGAAGTCATCCGCGATGTGCTGTTGGCTGCGCAGCCCACCAAGAAATTCGTCACGGTCGAGCAAGTGGCTGCGCTCAGTGCATTTTTGTGCTCCGACGCAGCGGCATCAATTACCGGGGCCATTCTGCCCATCGAAGGCGGCTGGACCGCCCAATAAACAATTCCACTTTTTTTACACCCCAACCCACTCAACACCCATGAAAACCATCCACACCGCGCGGGCTTCGCGCAAAGCAAGCCAGGCCAATCAAGACCACAAACTGCCGGGGCGCGTCGTGCTGGTATTGCAAGGGGGAGGCGCGCTGGGCGCTTACCAGGTGGGTGTTTACGAGGCCCTGCACGATGCAGGAATCGAACCCGAGTGGATCATTGGCACCTCTATCGGGGCCATCAACGGGGCTTTGATTGCCGGCAACAAGCCAGCTGACCGCGTCGATCGTTTGCTGGAGTTTTGGACCCAAGTGGAGCAGGTGCCGCTCGTGCCAGGGGCATTTGACATGTTTGGCATGGGCACTACCCTGGGTAACATGAATACGGTTTTGCGCGGCATACCGTCATTCTTTACGCCCAATCCTGCCGCCATGCGTGGCAACAAGGCCGACGTAGGCGTGGAAAAAGCGGCCTACTATTGCACCAAGCCGTTGGCCCGCACCCTGGGGGAGCTGGTGGATTTTGACCAAATCAACGAGGCAAAAACCACGCGGCTCACGGTCGGTGCGGTCAACGTCAATTCTGGCGTGATGACTTATTTCGACAGCCGGACGGCGCCCATCGCCGCCGACCATGTGATGGCCTCTGGTGCCCTGCCGCCGGCCTTCGGAGCCATACGAATTGACGGCGAACCTTACTGGGACGGGGGCATCTACTCGAATACGCCCATTGAAGCCGTTCTGGATGACAACCCGCGACGCAACTCCCTAATTTTTGCGGTCAATGTCTGGCACCAAACCGGGGACGAGCCGGAGTCGATCCAGCAGGTTATGGGCCGCCAGAAAGACATTCAGTTCGCCAGCCGGGCCGACAGCCATATTGCAAAGCAGAAGCAGATTCACCGCCTGCGCCACATCATTCGTGAATTGAGCAAAGAGCTCACGCCGACCAAGGCGGTAGACCCGCGCATCAAGGAATTGACGGCCTGGGGCTGCGGCACTACCGTGCACGTCGCCCACTTGGTGGCGCCACGCTTGCCCGGAGAAGACCAAAGCAAGGACATTGACTTTTCCTCCAGCGGCATAGCGGTCCGCCGCGAAGCGGGCTACGCCGATACCTTGCGACTGATCGAGCGCTGCCCGTGGCAAGTGGAGGCCGATCCGATTGAAGGCGTTATTGAATACAACTGACACGGCGGGATAACCCCGGTCGGCTCGGACATGGGGACGGCGGCATGGGGTGATTCCGCTGTTGACTACAAGAGGAGCGCCGCGACATGGAGATGTTCGTTTTAAGCCTGACCATCGTGTTGGCCACGTTGGCCGCCGGCGCGATGGGCTATGCCATTCAACGCGGGGCCACCTGTGCGGTGGCTGCGGTGGATGAAGTGGTCAATAATGGCTCTGGCAAAAGGTTGTGGGCCATGCTGGAAGCATCGCTGTGGGTGACCTTGGGGCTCAGCCTTGCCCAGCGTTTGCACTGGCTGGACGCACTGCCTTCAGGCTACGCACTTACACCCTGGACGGTGTTGGGCGCGGCCCTGCTGGGAGTGGGTGCCTGGGTGAACAAGGCCTGCGTGTTTGGAGCTGTGGCCCGCCTGGGCTCTGGCGAATGGGCTTACGCTGCGTCTCCGGTCGGGTACTGGGTGGGCTGCCTGACGGTGACACAGCTCTTTGCCATGCCGGTGACACCCAGCCTGCCCAGTGACACCATCATGTCGATTGCGGCCAGTGGAGCCTTATGGCCACTGCTGGCGCTGATGGTGTGGCGCTTTTATGGGATTTTCTGGCGCAAAAAATTGTCTGAATTGCCACAGGCGCTGGGTGCCGCACGCATGGCGCTATGGAAGCCGCACGGGGCCACGATCGTCATTGGCTTTACTTTTCTCGCCACGATCTTGCTGGTGGGCACCTGGGCTTACACCGATGTACTTGCCCAGTTGGCACAGGGCATGCGCAAAAACCTGGCGGTGGGGGCGTTGATGGCGGTGGCGCTGCTGTTAGGTGCCATTTGGGGCGGATACACGTCCGGGCGCATGCGCTGGGCGCCGGTCTCGGTAGAGATGCTGTGCAGATGTTTTGTGGGCGGTGTGTTGATGGCCTGGGGCAGTTTGCTCATACCCGGCAGTAACGATGGCTTGATACTCATCGGTATGCCCTTGCTGTGGCCCTATGCGTGGATTGGGTTTTTCATCATGTGTATCACCGTTGGAGTGGCGCAAATGTCCCAAGCGCGGTGGCTGGCTCGCGCCTAACAGTTGCGAGACGTGCAAGTACTTGTCGGGTTTTAACCCGATGAACCTCAACAGATGAAGCTCAATCTTCCCCTTGAATCCATTGTTTTGTGGGGCTCTAAAAAACGAGGCACTTTTGCAACCAATGCCATGACTTTTAAAATTGCATCCGGTCAAACCGGCTCATTGTTGAGAATCCGCAGCCTGATGAACTCGTGGTTCGGCGCCATTTTGGGTGGCGGTGTCTACGGCGCATGGGCAAGCTGAGCGAATTGGGGCCAAGGTGCCAGCCACGCCTTGGCGATTGGTTTGGCACGCTGGATCACCCGCGCTTTGCTGACATTTTTTGGGACCATGACGATGCGCAAGTCCTGCGGATAGGCGTGTCAACCACTTGGGGCCAAGCATCGCGCCCTTGAAACCCCCTCAATCCGTATGCAACGCCCAATTTACCAGCCCTGGGAACAGGTTGAACACCAGGGCTTGGTGTTCAGGAGCGAGTTTTGCGTTGCTCGGCGTGTATGGGGCGCAGAGTCAGTCTGCAGCGAGTCGACACCGATGTGATCGAGGATCCCCCCGCAGTCCTCAGCGGTGAATTGGGTGCGAGCACACCAAAATAGCGGTGCCGGTGCCTGCGCCGTGGCGGTACCAGGGCCGCAATGCGCTCTATCAACTCCAGCGGCGTGAGGTGCAGTTCGTCGACCTTGGCGCCACGCGTGTCCGAGCCAGACTCGCTGTGTTGTTTGGCGCAGCGGTAGGCCAAAGCTGCGTCCTCTTTGCGCAGGCGCGCCATGGCAGAGGGTGGGCGCGCGCAATAGCGCAGCAGGCGCGTTGGCGTGGGGATGCGTGTGTCGAGAGTCAATGACTTGCCAAACT
>Ga0214919_10009220_pt1 | contig 12757 bp, 7 predicted proteins | sample LL1503_MetaG_FD_177994 | JGI IMG/M metagenome (GOLD analysis project Ga0214919, IMG submission 177994) | Freshwater microbial communities from Lake Lanier, Atlanta, Georgia, United States - LL-1503 | ecosystem: Environmental > Aquatic > Freshwater > Lake | place: USA: Georgia | collected 2015-03-15
GGCCGCTCGAGGAAAAAATGACGCTGTTCTTTCATGGGCATTTCGCCACGGGCTACCGCACCATTGAAGACAGCTTTCACATGTACCAGCAGAACCAACTTTTTCGAAAGTTCGCCACGGGCAACTTTGCGCAGTTGGCGCACCGAATCATTCGCGATCCAGCCATGATTAAATATCTGGACAACGACGAGAATCAAAAGTCCAAACCCAATGAAAACTTGGCGCGCGAACTGATGGAATTGTTCACGCTCGGCGAGGGTCGTGGCTACACCGAGGACGACATTAAAGCTGGCGCCCTGGCGCTCACCGGCTATACGTTTAAAGACGACACATTTTATTTCAACGACAATAACCATGACACCTCAACCAAGAACATCATGGGCAAGAGCGGCCAATTTGATGGCGATGGTTTTTTGGATGTCATTCTGGCGCGCAATGAGTGCGCTGAATTCATGGCTGGAAAGTTGTTCAGGTTTTTTGTCAACGACTCCTCTGGCGACTTGTCCAAAGAGCAGAAGGCGTTCATTCTGGCCATGGCCAACAAACTCCGCGCCAGCAAATATGAGCTTAAACCCCTGCTGGACGCTGTTTTTTCAAGCGCCTACTTCTATAGCGCGCAGAACCGTGGCGCCATCATCAAGAGTCCTATTCAACTGACAGTGCAAGCAGTGCGTAGCCTTCGCACTCCGGTGCGCGAACTGAGCGCCTTGGCAAGCGCCACCGATTTGATGGGACAAAATGTTTTCTTTCCGCCAAATGTCAAAGGTTGGGACGGCGGTCGCAGTTGGATCAACACCAGCACTTTGTTCATTCGCCAAAATGTGTTGGTGTATTTGCTCACTGGTCGCAAACCCGACATGTACGAATGGCAAGCCAGCGACATTCCATTTGACGCAACGCATTTGGTGGACCACTTGCGCCAACCCGATGGCAGCGTGGACATGGCGAGCGGCATTGAATATTTGCTGCGATTTAATTTGGCGCAATCCCCATCGCCATTGCGGCTTCAACAAGTCATGGCCTTCGCCAAAAGTCGAGGCGAGCGCTTGGACAATGATCGAATCATTGCCGTGCTTGCTTTAACCACTGCCATGCCGGAGTACCAACTGTGTTAACGCTATATTCTTTAGGAGCCCGTCAATGAGTGAACACAACATTCCATATTCACGAAGATTGTTCATTCGCCATGGCGTGGCGTTGGCCAGCATGGCCACAACTATTCCACAATTCATACAAAATTCAGCCCTTGGAATGGTGGCGCAATTGGCTGGCAATCCTGGAGGCGCCGGACTTCCTCAAGACCGCATTCTTGTTGTGGTGCAACTTGGCGGCGGAAATGATGGCCTAAACACCGTGATTCCATTTGGAATGAACGAGTATTACAACGCTCGACCAACCATTGGAATTCCCGCACCCAACGCAACGGCCAAGGGTCAGACTGGCATCGCGTTGATGCTTGATCAACAACGCGGACTTGGATTGAATCCTTCGCTCAAGGGCTTGAAGGGTTTGTATGACGATGGAAAGCTTGCCGTGCTTCAAGGCGTTGGATATCCAAATCCAAATCGAAGCCATTTTACAAGCATGGATATTTGGCAAACCGCAAACACTGGCGCCAAGGGCAACGGCTGGATCGGCCGCTACTTTGACAACACGTGCAACGGCACGCCAATTCCAGAAGGCTCAATCAGCATTGGACGCACCGCGCCACTGGCGCTGAATGGCCAAGTGCAAAAACCAATTTCATTTGAGAGCGCAGAGCTATTTCGCTGGCTTGGAAAAGATCTGCACAAGAGTTTGGATGATCCATATCAACAGATCAACCGCGCCGGAATTTTGCCTGAAACCACGCAGACAAGCCAGGCGGCATTTTTAATGCGCACAGCGCTCGACGCTCAACTGGGCAGCGATCGCATTCGCGCCGCGGTAGGTAAACCGTCTCTCACAACATGGCCCAACTCGGATATTGCCAATCAACTTCGCATTGTTTCCGCGCTGATTCGCGACGGAATGCCAACCCGCGTGTACTACGTTTCCCAAGGTGGCTACGACACGCATGGCGGTCAACTTGGCAGCCACGGCCGCGCGTTGCAACAAGTGGGCGACGCCTTAGCCGCGTTCCAAAAGGAATTGGTGGCGCAACACGCAGAGGACCGGGTGATCTCCATGGTGTTCAGCGAATTTGGCCGACGCGTGAAACAAAATGCCAGTGGCGGAACCGATCACGGAACCGCGGCGCCCATGTTTGTGATTGGATCCAAGGTGAAAGCCGGAGTACACGGCGATCATCCAAGCCTCACGGATCTTGATCAAGGCGACTTGAAATTCAAACAGGATTTCCGTGGTGTCTACGCCAACATTTTAGACGAGTGGCTCAAGGCGCCAAGCGCCAAGATTCTGGGTGGAACATTCGCCAAAAGTTCCATCATCAAAGCGTGATCATTCTTCAAAACTCGGCGGATCAATTCCCTCGCCCTCGTCAATTTCAGGGATCACGCCTTCGGGCAACGCCTTGAGAAACGCGCGGCCGTAATTCTTTTTTACGATGCGAGAATCCAACACAACCACACGACCTGAATCTTGGCTCGAGCGAATCAAGCGCCCAAAACCCTGTCGAAACCGCAGAATTGCGCGAGGAAGTTGATCGTCGCGAAATGAATCGCCGCCCTCGCTGGCCAACTTTTCACCGCGCGCCTTGGTGAGCGGCTTGTCGGGACTTTCAAATGGAAGCCGCGTGATGATTACGTTGCGCAAACCATCGCCGCGCACATCAACGCCCTGCCAAAAACTACTGACTCCAAAGAGAACGCTGCGTGAATCTTCTTTGAATCGATCCAGCATGATGTTCCGCGGCATGCCGCGGTTCTGCACGAAGAACGGATGCCCGTCGCGCGCGAGATCAGATTCCACCACGCGCGCCACGCGCTCCATGGTCGCCAAACTTGTGAACAACACAAACGCGCCGCCATCGGTCTCACGCACATGGCGCAAAATTCGATTGGCCAACGCAGCCTCAAAATTCTGATCGGTTGGATCGGGCATCGTGGCGTCAATGATGAATTTCACTTGGCGAGCAAGATCAAACGGGCTGCCTAGTTGCACGGTCTTGGCGTCATCGCAACCTAGGCGCCGCGACGCAAGCGAGAAGTCGTTCAAACTGGTCGCCAGCGTGGCGCTGGTGAGTACCACGGAAATGTTCTTTGAGAACAGTTGCTCGCGCAACAGCGGCGACACATCCACCGCAGCCGCCTGAAGCGACACCGCCGCGCGTGCGTTGCGTTTATTTTTTCGTCCGCCTTCAATCCAGTACACGCAACCAGGAATATTTTGCGCCACCAAAGATTGACTGGCCAGCGCGAATGAATCCGCGCGTTCGGCGAACGCGTTCAGTTCAAATTGATCGGCTTCCTCCGCGGATTCCCGTAAAAAACGAAGCATTCCTGCCAAGTTTTTCATGGGCTCGCTCAACGAGTCCACCACCGCGTTTGCGCCAATCACCCGCTGCTCTCCGGCAGACTCTGGATCGGACGAGCCATTTTTTGACAAGTGCCAAAGATCGTTGAACAACCCCTCCGCAGCTTGCTCGCATAACTCCACGCAACGCACCGCCTGCTCGATGCGCTCCAAACCAGCCTTGGCCAAACGCAACTGTGGCAAGTAGCCCTTGCCGCTGTTGGAAACCAGCGTGCGCAGAAAATGTTTCACGCCGCTCTCGGATAAACGCGAACCAAAATTTTCGCTCGCCACGGTTTCTATTTCATGCGCCTCATCCAAGATCACATGCGTGTAGTCGGGAAGAAACCCGCGCCCACGCGAGCGCATTGCCAAGTCACTGAAGAACAACGCGTGATTGCAAACCAAAATATCCGCGTTCTCCATGCGCCGCCGCGCCGACTGATAGAAACACTTGTCATATGTTGGACAACGTTTGCCCATGCAATTGTGCGTGTCGCTCTGCACTTGCTCCCAAATTGTTTCTGGCCGAAGCACAGGCAGCGAAGACAACGTTCCATCACGCGTTTCAATGGCCCAATCTTCAACGGCGTGCAATAGATGGCGCTCTTCCTCGTCGGGAAAGAGCCGCTCTTGACGCTCGCTGGCCAAACGCAAGCGGCGCAAACTGACGTAATTTCCGCGGCCTTTGGCTAAAACCGCGCTGAACTCGTGGCTGGAAGCGGCGCGCAACAACGGCAAATCTTTTTCAATCAACTGCTCCTGCAAACTGATGGTGTTGGTTGAAATGATCACGCGCTCCTTGGCCTCCACCGCGCGAGCGATGGCAGGAATGAGATACGCGAAACTTTTTCCAACGCCCGTTCCCGCCTCCACCAAAAGCCGTCCGCGCTTGGCAAGCGTCTCCTCCACCAATTTGGCCATCTCCACTTGCTGGGGACGCATTTCAAAACCAACCAAGCGCCGCGCCAGCGGGCCATCCTCACACAACATGGATTCAGCGTGCAATGTCATTGAAAAGTTCTAGTCTTGTTGCGAATCGGAGTCATTGGGTTCCACAATTCCAAGCGGCTTGCGTGAAGGCAGGCCTTGATCGCGCGGATACAACCGCGAAGTCTTGGCCAATTTCACAACCGCCACAATCGTTCCCGTTGGAGTGCGGGTGGTTGTGTCTACCTTAGCGTGCAATAATTCAAGAGCCCTTTGCGCCGCCTCTATTTCTTGCGGCGCACGCTCGCCCTTGATGGCAAGCAACACGCCGTCCACTTTCAACAGCGGAACCGCCAGCTCAATGATCGACGCCAATTGCCCAACCGCGCGGCACGTGACCGCGTCAAGGGCCTCGCGCTCCGGGCTACGGAACGCGGATGCGTCCTCTATGCGCGCCTGCATAACCGACACGTTTGACAAGCCAAGCAACTCAATGGCTTCTGAGAGGAATCGAGCCTTTTTGCCGGTGCTTTCGATCAAAGTGAAGGACACATTGGGCATGGCGATGGCGAGTGGAATGCCAGGCAAGCCGCCGCCCGAACCAATGTCGGCAACATTCTTGGCGTCAAGAGCCGCAAGAAATGGCAGCAACGAAAGACTGTCCGCGATGTGCTTCACCCACGCCTCGGCAGGATCCTTGATGGCGGTCAAATTAAATTGCTGATTCACCAAAAGTAAGTGGGACAAGAATGTCGCCAACTTGTCCTCGTCGCCGTGATCCAGTTCGATCGATTGCGATTGCAACATCTCATAAAAAAGTGGCGGCGGAGCAGAGACCCTATTCAACGAACACCTCCTAGGCTTTCCAAGTTGCGTGGTTTACGAAGTCCAAGTCCAAAAATAATTCCGGTGGCAAGCCAACCTGACACCATGCTTGAGCCACCGTAACTCACAAATGGCAGAGTGATGCCGGTCACCGGCAAAACGCCGAGCGTCATTCCAGTGTTGATGGCGATTTGCGTGAACACGATTGCGGCGATTCCCGTGGCGATGAGGCGCGAGAACGGGTCGCGGGTGGAGAGCGCGCAAATCACCGCGCCGCCGGCGTACAGAAGTCCCAAACCCCAAGTCCAAAGGCCGCCAACAAATCCCCATCGACAACAAATTACTGCGAATATCATGTCGTTGTGCTCCTCGGGTAGATGATTGTTGCGCACCAAAGCCTCGGCGTGATCGCGATCGTTGCCCCAAACTCCACCGGAGCCAACCAACGTCATGGCGCGGTCCGCTTGAAATCCAATATCACGCGCATAGCGATCATCCCCGCGAAACTGGGCAAAAAGCGCGTCAACACGCTCGCGTTGATGCGGCCGCAAAAATGGATATGTGATAGGCGCGATCACCAAGACGCTCAAGATAAGCGTGGCGATATGTTTTTTTCTTGCGCCCGCAACCAGCAGCATGGCGAGCACTGGTGGAATAAACAACATGGCCGTTCCAAGATCAGGCTCTATAAGTATCAGCATCAGAAGCGGCGCCGCGATAAAAAATGGCGCGAAAAATCCGCGCCAACGCGCGATCTTTGGTGGCCGGCGCAGCCACCGTGCCAGCACCAACACCAACGCAAGTTTGGCGATCTCGCTTGGTTGAAATTCAAACACGCCCAAATTAATCCAACGCCGCGCGCCATTCTTTGGCCGCACCAACCATTCTGGAGTTCCTGGAATCAACACAAACACTAATAAGATAATAGAGACAACGTAGAGAGCCCACGCGCTTCGACTGAGCACCTTGTGGTTTGGCAAGCATGCCGCCGCGGCGATGACAATGCCAAGCAACGCGTAAATAATTTGCCGCTTGGCCAAGCCGGGCTCTGTGATCGAAATGATGTAACTGCCAACTAAACTTAATCCCACCGCCGCCACCACCATGATCCAACCCGGATTGAACCCCGCAAATCCACCTGGACCAACCTCTCGACCTCCGGTGTAACCAAGTGGTGGTGAAACTGCGCTCATGATATTGCTCAACCTTCGCTCGCTTCTGGTTCGGGTGGTTGCGGATCCGAGGAGGGAGAAAATGTATCAGAATCGCTATTTTTATCAGGGTTTTTTGAGTTCAATGTTTCCTGCAAATATCCCTCGTCTAGCAATGCCTGCACAATTTGCTTCGCGATCGGACCCGCCGCCTTGCCTCCACTACCACCGCGATCAACAAGCACCGCGATAGCGTACTTTGGCTTCTCGCCTTTTTCTCCTGCAAGACCGACGAACCAAGCGTGGTCAATTCCCTTCAACGAACGATCAGACTTCCCATCGCCATTGTCATCCAGTGGAAGCGGCGGCGCTTGGGCAGTTCCAGTTTTTCCGCGCACAGTGATGCCAGGAATTAAAATAATTGGTTCTTGGGTGCCATCACCATATTTAATATGGTGACCGGTTCCATGCTTCTCCTCCACGGATTGCCGCAACCCTTCAAGCGCGCGACGACACGCTTCGGCGGGCATATCTATCGTGCCCGTTCTACGATCGGGTGGCAACGCTGCAACATCGCTGATGATTCGAGCGTCACGAATTTCACCGCCGCGCGCGAGCGTTGCAAACGCATTTGCGGCTTGCAGTGGAGTCCATGCGATCGGCCCTTGACCGATGCCCATGATGATGGGTGTGAACAAGTCGTGTCGCGATTCAATATTTAAAAGTTGCTCCTCATTTGGAATCATGCCGATGCTTTCGCCACCCGGTGCGCGCTGTGATGCGGGCAGTGGCCCTTGCAAACCAGTTCCCAATGTCATGCCAACGCCCAAACTTCGATAACAATCCACAAGCGATCGCAAGCCATATTTGTGCGCCACTGTGTAGAAGAAAATGTTGCAAGAACGGCTGATTGCGCCCTCAACAGAGAGTGGCCCGCCCGTCTGTTCCGTGTGGTTGGTCATGCCATATTGCGGCCGGTAAATCCAGCAACGCGCGCGATCCGTGTACTCGGGAAAATAATGTCCCTTACATTCAACCGCGCCAGCGAGCGGAAATTTTCCAGCGCCGACCGCGCACACATACACCAACGGTTTCACAATCGAGCCTGGTGGATATACGCCCTCAGTGGCGCGATTCACGCCAGGCTGCAATCGAAAAACATCGCTTGGTGACATCCCCTGCGCGTCGGCCAAGGTGGGCCAACTTCCAAGCGCCAAGACGTCGCCACTTTCCACTTCAACAATCACCGCCGCGCTTGCCAATGGCGTTCCAAGCGGCAATCCACCCTCGCCACCATGATGCCACTCTTGAACCCGAGTCAAACCAAACTCTGGATTTAAAATCGCCTGCACGCGCGCCTGCAATTCAATATCAATGGTCAACTTTAATTTTTTCCCATCCACGCGCTCCACTCGTTCACTCTCTCCGCTATCAAGGCGCGATTGAAGTTGACCACGCTTGCCACGCAACCAATCTTCATAGGCCGCTTCAAGTCCGCGCCCGCCAACAAGATCGGGACCGGGTCGATATCCGCCGGGATCAATTGTTCCATCGCTCCTGACAAACGGACGACGCGCCAAGTCCTCGGCCCAGGTCTCCTCGCGAATTGTTCCCAGCACGTGGTCAAAAACTCCACGCACATGAATGTTGGTATCACCAGCATTTTGTAGTGGTTTTGGCAGCGTTTTTCTACTCAAGCGAACGTCCGCGGATTCCCATGGCCGAACTCTTCGCGACGCGTCGATGACCTCGATCGAATCTGGAAACTCGTCGGCCACTTTGCGCATGGCGGACGCCGACTCATCTGAAACATCACGCGCCACCACGTGCGAAGTTTTTTGCTCGCGAATTGGCTCCGCGTGAAATGAGTCGCCTGGATCATGTCCCAACTTCGCGGCGAGCGCTTCGCGTTGCTTGCTCCATATTCCCTCGGCGCGCTTTTGCACTTGCGCGCGGATGGTCTCCATTTGCTCGTCGATTTGGGCGCGCGAAATCTTGCAGTGGAACGCGACTTGTTCAAGCAGTTCGTTGCGCGCTTCTTCCTCGCGCAAGAGACACAACTCCACGGTTGAATCACGCGCCTCGCGCGAAAGACGGCCCCACATGGAACGCCCGTACAGTTTTCTAGCCGTGCGCTTGGCGCGATCCCGAACCCACGATCCATCCATCACTGAATAATCAAGCGCGACATCCCACGCCGGAATATCTTTGGCGATCACTCGTCCAAGACGATCCACAATGTCACCGCGCACCGTGGAAAGCCAAACAGTTCGATCCAACCGTTGCTCGGCTTCTTGACGCAACTCCAAGCCTTCGACCACGGTCAATTGCCACAAGCGCGCGGCCAAACCAGTTGTGGCCAATAGCGCCAACGCTCCCAAGAAAATCAATCTCTTGCGGGCTCTTGCGGTGGGACGATCATGCGACGACATCGCCCAAGCGTAACGCCTCGGCGACGGGATTCGCCGCTACTATGTTCCCCCCGCTCGTGAAATTTTAAACACAGGAGTTGCGATATGGAATGCGGCATCGTTGGATTACCAAATGTTGGCAAGAGCACGCTCTTCAACGCCCTCACCGCGGCGGGAATTGAGGCCGCCAACTATCCGTTCTGCACCATCGAGCCGAATGTGGGTGTGGTCAATGTGCCCGATGATCGCCTTCCCATCATCGCCAAGAAAATCCAAAGCGAGAAAATCATTCCGGCTTCTGTACGCATTGTTGATATCGCCGGCTTGGTACGCGGCGCCAGCGAGGGCCAAGGACTGGGCAACAAATTTCTGAGCCACATTCGCGAGGTCGACGCCATTCTGCACGTGGTGCGTTGCTTTGAGGACCCGGATGTGATGCACGTGGACGGCAAGCCAGATCCGATCCGCGACATTGAAACGATCGACACCGAATTGGCGTTGGCGGATTTGGGAGTGGTGGAATCCAGCTTGGAACGTTTGCGCCGTACCGCCCGCGGTGGAGATAAGGACGCTATCGCACGCGTGGCATACTTGGAAAAAGCTTTCATTTTGCTGGCCAAAGGCGATCCGTTGCGCGGTGGTGATTTCACCGCCGAAGAGCGCACACTGGGACGCGGACTGGGCTTAATTACCGCGAAGCCCGTGTTATATGTGGCCAATGTTGACGAGAACGATTTGAATGGCGAGTGCGACATGGTGAAGCGGGTTCTTGCGCGCGCCAAAGTTGAGGGCGGACAAGTGATTTGCGTTTGCGCCAAAATTGAAAGCGAACTTTCAGAGCTACCCGACGCCGACCGCGCCGAAATGTTGGCGAGCCTTGGCATGAATCAACCCGCGCTTGCCACTGTGGCGCGCGCCGCGTACGACTTGCTTGGTTTGCAAAGTTATTTCACCGCTGGCCCCAAGGAAATTCGCGCGTGGACCATTCACCGCGGCTTCACCGCTCCGCAAAGCGCCGGCGTGATCCACACCGACTTTGAGAAGGGCTTCATCCGCGCCGAGTGCTACTTGGTGAAGGACCTGGAGCAATTCGGAACAGAGAAGGCAATTCGCGACGCGGGCAAGATGCGCAGCGAGGGACGCAACTACGTCATGCAAGATGGAGACGTGGTGCACTTTCTGTTCAATGTGTGATCGCCTGAATATTTTGAATTGACCGCTTGGCGGTTTTTTATCGCCAGCCCGCGCGCCTGGGTCAACGTGAATTCGCCCAATTTTACCGCGCTTTCAGCGCAATTTCAGCATGGCTAACGCCGCGATTCCCAGCAGCAAAGCGATCAACCAGAATCGCACCACGGTTTGTGATTCATTCCAACCCTGCAATTGGAAATGGTGATGAATCGGCGCGCAACGAAATATGCGCCGACCCTTGCCCGTGAGTTTGTTGGTGATCTTGAACCATCCAACTTGCGCGACGACGCTGCCCGCCTCCATTAAAAACACTCCGCCAACCAGCGGCAACAAAAGTTCCTGTCGAATGGCCACCAAAATAGTCGCCAGCAATCCTCCAAGCGCCAAGCTTCCGGTGTCGCCCATGAACACCGCGGCGGGTTGACAATTGAACCACAGAAATCCCATGCACGCCCCCGCCATCGCTCCCACGATCACCAAAAGTTCCTTGGCCTCGGGCACATGCGGAACCATCAAGAAAAAACTGGCGCGCGGACTCACCGCAATCGCCACCAACACCGCCGTGACAATGCTTGCGATTAGAACAGTTCCCGTCGCAAGTCCGTCCATGCCATCGGTGAGATTGACGGCGTTGCTCATAAGACCGATCCAAAATGCCGCCAGCACCACAAACCACGCTAGTGAAAGAACAATCACATTTGAAGACACATTGGGCGGCTGCACAATCACCTCCGCGATTGGCGTTGGCGGATAGGTGCGTTGGAATGGCAAGTTCAACACGGTGGCGTCGATCTGTTGCGCACCTTTATAAAGAAAATATCCCGCGATCACGCCAATACCCAACGTGAAAAGTAGTTTCTCCCACATGAACAAGCCTTCACGCGTTCCGAGTTTGCGAAATCGCGCGGTGAGTTTGAGCCAATCATCAAAGAAGCCAACGCCCGCCAACCAAACCAGCACGCACATGCAAACTTGCGCGTAGCGGCTGTGAATCCAATCGGACAGCAAGAATGTGCTGACCAAGATCGCGGCCACGATCAAGATGCCGCCCATGGTGGGAGTATTGGCCTTGGATTTCATCAACTCATTGAGCGTTTGGTTGTAGAACTCGGGCGAGTCACCCACTTTTTTGCGGTGCAGCCAACGAATCACTTTCGGACCGGCAAATACGGTGATGGCGAATGACAACGCCGTGGCCAGCAGCGCGCGAAACTCCAACTGGTACATCAATTGCACAAGCGCCGAGAGTCCATGCTCGTCAAGCCAATTCTGACAAAGGTCCACAAGATTAAAAAACATGAGATGAATTCTTCATCGGTCGATTGGTCAAGAAGTCTTTGCACTCTTGGCGCAAGAATTTTCGCCGCGGATCGCCTCAAGAAGTCGCTCCATGGAACTGGCGCGCGAGCCCTTGATCAACAGCGCGTCGCCGTCACGCAGCAGAGCGGCCAAGCGAGGCGCCTCGACCGTTAAATCGCTGATCATTTCCACGTGAACTTGCGGCTGCAACGCCTTCGCGGCGCGCGCGATCTCGGCGCTGAGCGGTCCGCAAGTCATGATGATTTCCGGCGGATTTCCGCGAAAAGCAGTGGCTAAACGCTCGCCCACCATGTGGTGCAAGGCTTGGCTTTGCTCGCCAAGTTCATGCATGTCGCCCAGCGCCACAACTCGGCGCTTGGCCGTGGTGGTCATTTCCGCAAAGGAACCAATGGACGCCAACATGGCCTCGGGATTTGCGTTGTAGGAGTCGTTGTAAATATCAATCTTTCCCACTCGCTCGCGAACCATGCGTCCATCGGCGGCTTCAACGGCGCCCATGGCGGTGGTGGCCAGCTCCGGGTCCAGACCCAGCGCGGCGATAGCGGCGAAAGCACCCGTGGCGTTGAGCGCGTTGTGAAGTCCGGGCAGTCGCATGGTGAAAGATATTTTACGGCCGCCACCATACGCGGGACCTTGCACCACAATGTTCTGCGAACCATCGCCGTTGACTTCACGCGAAAATAATTTCCACAGGCAGCGACCGCCTTGACCAAACAGTTGCAGCAATCCGCCCGCGGGCCGACGCTCTTTCAGCGCTCGATCCACAAGTCCAGGCGAGTCTCCGTGAATCACAAATGTTCCGGAAGTGTCAAGGCCACGGGCGATGGCGCACTTTTCCAGAGCGATGGCATCGCGGCTTCCAAGTCCGCCAAGATGCGCGCTACCGCTATTCACAATCATGGCCACCTCCGGGCGCGCCAACCGAGACAGCGGTTCAATTTCGCCGGGGTGATTCATTCCAATTTCAAGCACCAGAAATTTTGTTCCCAGCGGCGCCGACAAAATCGTCAGCGGAACGCCAAGATGATTGTTGAAACTTTTGGGACTCGCGTGCGTGCTACCGAACACTTCAAGCGCAGTCGCGATTAATCGACGCGTTGTGGTTTTACCCGCGCTTCCCGTGATTGCCACGCAATGGCAACGCAACTTTTGGCGCCAAGCGGCGGCGGCGGCCGTGAGCGCGGACTGCACATTGGGCACCAATAAGCGGGCGATACCTGGGCATTCACAATCTTTTTTCTCAATCATCACAGCGGCGGCGCCGGCGTTCTTGGCGGCGTTCAAATACGCGTGGCCGTCGGCCTTTTCACCGCGCAACGCCAAGAATATTTTTCCAGTGAGATCTTCGCGCGTGTCAATGGCCACGCCCGTGATCGGTTGTGTTGGTTGTTCAAGCCAAGTTCCGCCAGTCGCATGGGCGAACTCTTGCGCCGTTAAATAATCGCTCATACGTTTTTCTCCGCCGCGCGCAACGCC
>Ga0214919_10009221_pt1 | contig 12756 bp, 9 predicted proteins | sample LL1503_MetaG_FD_177994 | JGI IMG/M metagenome (GOLD analysis project Ga0214919, IMG submission 177994) | Freshwater microbial communities from Lake Lanier, Atlanta, Georgia, United States - LL-1503 | ecosystem: Environmental > Aquatic > Freshwater > Lake | place: USA: Georgia | collected 2015-03-15
TCGCGCTCAAATCCGTTCACCTCAGCGGAAACCTCGAAGGGTTGTTGCTGAGCATGAAGGTCCAGCAGCGGTACCGCAATGACACGGGTAAAAATCTGGAGACCGTCTACACGTTCCCCCTCGCCTGGGGATCCACGCTTTTGGGCTTGAACGTTGAGATCGCTGGCAAACGGCTACAAGCCACCGTCATAGAAAAGAAAAAAGCAACCAAGAAATATGAAGAAGCTATCGATGACGGTGACACGCCAGTGATGGTTGAACAGTCTGCTTCGGGGCTCTACTCCGCTAACCTGGGCAACCTCAAGGACAAAGAAGAAGTCATCATTGAGATCGAATACGCTCAGCTTCTGAGATTTGAGCAAGGCCAGGTGCGCTTATGCATTCCCACTGTCATAGCGCCAAGATTCGGAGAATCACATCAGTCAGGTGGACTTGCAGTGCATGAGACGGACTCGGTCAACCCCATGGCAGAGTACCCACTCACACTCAAGCTCGACATTTTGGGACAAATTGCCAAGGCCAAGCTAACGTGCCCCAGCCATAAGGTCAGCACCACGGCAATTGAACATGGGCTTGCAGTGTTACTTGAAAGCGGTGGCATGTTGGACCGAGATTTCATTCTGAATCTCGAAGGACTGGCGGGTCATTCGTTTGCTGTAATCGCACCGGATGGTGATCAAAAGATGGTACTGGCCAGTTTCTGCCCACAACTACCAGTGCACGAGGCCGCACCGTTGATGATGAAAATTCTGGTGGATTGCTCAGGCTCAATGCAAGGCGACAGTATCGAAGCAGCCAAGTCTGCGATCCACAGCATCTTGCAAGAACTTAACTCTGACGACCTGATTTCATACAGTCGCTTTGGCGATGATGTGAGTCACGATCTAAGCAGCCTTCGGACATGTACTCCGGCAACAGTCCACTTGGTGGCGTCTGCCATTTCCAAGACAGAAGCAAATTTGGGCGGTACTGAACTGAACGATGCCCTAATTTCAACTTTCAACGATATCGAAGGCCCTGGTCTCGCGATCCACAAGCCCAGCGTGCTGCTGATCACGGACGGGGACGTTTGGGACGTCGAGGCCGTGGTTAAAGCGAGCGCAGAGGCTGGTCAGCGAGTCTTCGCCATCGGTGTGGGCAGCTCACCAGCGGAGAGCCTGCTGCGGGACTTGGCTGAAAAAACTGGTGGAGCCTGTGAGCTCGTATCGCCCAATGAAGATATTTCAGCAGCGATCATGCGCATGTTCCGCAGAATGCGTGGAGCACAAGCTGCACAACTGAAGGTTGATTGGAGTGGCAATCCTGATTGGCAGTCGCCATTACCCGCACAAATTTACGACGGCGAGACCGTGCATGTCTTTGCCAGATTCTCTGAAGCGCCCCAAAGCGCCCCAAAGCTGACATGGGAAATTGACGGACAAATTACCAGCTCAAGCCCAGAATCCATCAGTGAAGTTCAAGACCCAGCCTTGGCTCGGCTGGGCGCGGCCAAGCAAATGGCTTCGGCGACTTCGCCTGAAGTATCGCTGGCCATTGCACTCAAGTACCAACTGGTGAGCAAACAAAGCAATCTGTTCCTGGTTCACATTCGTGCAGAAGAAGACAAAGCAAAAGGATTGCCATCGCTACAGCAAATCGAACAAATGCAAGCGGCTGGGCACAGCGGGTTTGGCAGCGTTGCAGCGCCAAGAGTTCTTTACAGGATGAATCGATCTACGGACATCCAGCAGTCAGTGAGTTACGACAGCCTTTCAGCGCCGTCAGTTTGGCGAACCAGCCGAACCCGCTCGTCAAAGATCGATTCTCTGGCATCGGGCGGCATGGATGATTTCGAAATTCCAGCCTTCCTGAGAAAGCAGCCCGACGACGAAAAAACCTCACCAACGCCTGAAGCTTTGCTCAATTGCTTTAACGGCTCAGCAGTCACAAGCGCAGATTTTTCTGGCGCGATCGCATTCGTATCAAGCCTTGCGAAGAACACTGATATCGAGAAGCTGGTGGCAATGATCGTCGATGACTCAATTAACAACGAGCAGGCATGGGCCCTTTTGTTGGATTGGCTAGTTACTCAACTTGGCGGAAAGTTCACGCTTGAGCGACATGCCCAAAGAATGCTAAAAGGTCAAATCGCGGCAATCGACGAAGATACAAAGGCGGCCGCTAGTGACAAGATTGCAGGCCTTTTGCCCTCCTTGGGACTGACTGACTGGGGTCAGATAAATGGCTGGTCAATACTTACACGGATCGCATCGAAAGTGAAAGGCATCCTTCGTAGCCCCAAGAATTCAAGCTGATGCCTTATGGGGGGCTCACACGGTGAGCCTCATGCAAGTTAAACCTCAGCGTTCCGGCAAAGATGATTTGCCTGATTAATGGACGACAAATTTAGGAGAAGGAAAAACTATGGTGTTGCGAACAACTAAATTTCTGATGCTGGTCAGCATTGCACTAGCCTCGACTCTAGCCAGTGCTCAAAACTGTTATCAATCAACAGTTGTATCTCCTTCGCCATTCATGGGGAATAACGGGGAAATCTTCAAACTCTCTGATGGATCAGTTTGGGAGGTGAAATACGAGTACGAATACATGTACGAATACAGCCCATCGGTGACCATTTGCCCAAGCAGAGGCAAATTAATTGTTGGCAAAAAATCACTGAATGTCCAAGCCATTTCCGGATCATCGAAGCGACAAAGTGCCTCTTCAAGTGCAACCGCTGGTGGGAAATGGGAGGTATTCGAGGAAACCAGTCTTCAGGGCAGTATCAGTGGAACCGTACAAATGGGAAGGATTTTCAAGACTACGTCAGGCAACATCTACGAGGTAACAGGACTTACTCTCCAGCTGGTACTTGAACTGCAACCGGACGTTTTAGTACTGCGTAATGGCGATACGTACAAGTTAGTTGTTAAGGGCTTCGATGAGCCTTTGATTTGTAGAAAACTAAATTGATGGAATTTAAAAATGAATAATTTCAAATGGACAAAAATTCTTGGCGCAGGTGGCCTCATCATTGGAGGCATTTCTGCAGCCAACTATAAGATAACTTATCCGACCGAAATATTAGGGTACGCATTGCCTTACCTTGTTTTGTTTTTGATAATTGGTTTCGTCGTTGACCTGATCGCCTCCAAAACCAAATGATGTCTGACATATGAAAAAAGTTCTACTGTCACTACTGCTATCACTTCCGCTGATTGCCTTCGCCACTTTTGAAGATGGTGTGGATGCGTTCAACCGTGGCGATTACTCTAGGGCGGCAAGGGAGTGGCAACCGCTAGCAAATGCTGGTGATCCTGATGCGGCTAGAAATTTGGGTAGGCTGTATCAGCAGGGCTTAGGCGTCAAAACGGATTTGATCAAAGCGAGGCAGCTCTACCGACTTGCTGCAGCCAAGTGCAACGCTACGGCCCAAAATAACTTGGGTCTAATGATGCTTAACGGTCACGGCGGCGAAAAAGACCTTGTTGGTGCCTTTAGATTATTTGAAAAAGCCGCAATGCAAGGTTTGCATGCAGATGCCGATGCCATGGGCAATCTTGCAGGGATGTACTTCTCAGGTGTGGGTACACAGACAAATGTCATTGAGGCTTACAAGTGGTACGTACTTTATGGCGAGTACACCACTGATGTGAAAAATAAGCAGCAACTTCTTTCCCTGCTGCCACAAGTTGAAAAGTCATTAACGCCCACCCAGAAGGCTGAAGCTATCAAGCGTGCAAATTCTTTTCAAAAGACACGTTGCGTACCCTAGAAAAAATGCGACAAATGTAGGTTGAAAATCAAACCGCTTTTGCTGCAAAGGCAATCGTCGAATAGCGCCCATGCCCCACGCAAACCAAGTGGACTTTCTTGCCTCGCATTGGCTGCAGATGGCCTCGCTTGTTAAGAGGAACATCGATCACTGTGTGCTCACCAATCTGATATAGCCACGCTTGTCGTGCATCAACAGAAAATTCAACATAGTCGAGCTTTTGGAGAAGCACCAATAACTCATCTTTAAGCTGATGCTTTTTGCTCGTCCATGTTTCAATGCCAGCAATCTCCTTCAGAATACTCTTCAACTGACGGGCAGGTTCAAAATTATTCTGTTTGCTGACATCTACGATCTTGCCCTTCACAAGAGCGAAACGGGTTGAGTAGATCTCTCGGATTTTGTTGGACTTATCAGCCTGACCTCGCTTGAACTGCAGAACATTTGGCAAAAAGTCTTTCCGAGAAGCTGCAGCGGATCTGACGCGAAGGTTGCGATCCGTCAACGCTTGCTCCATTTGATCTTCAGGAATTTCGACCAATTGGCATGAGACCGCAAGACAACGGATCATCTCGTCTGAATCTGAAAGGCAAGCGGAAAATTGTTTTGCCGATAGACGCTCGACTCCATAGAGGTCGACTGCAAGCCGACGAACCTCTGGACTTGTTGATTGCAAGGCAATACTGACTTGCCCCTGTGTGAGCTTTCTTCCCTTCTTTTTCAAGACAGTCAACGCAACCTCATATCTAGGATCAGCGATACATCGATTGACCTGGTCAGTTGTCATTGTTGAGGCCTGACCAATCACGCGAGCACAAAGAGACTCGTCAGCAAGATTGAGTGCTTCTTCAACACATTCGATACTTGCCTTTCTGCTTGCTGCATCAATTATGTCCAGGCAACCCGATCCAATAATGTCAATAAACTGTCCTGGAGTGAGCTGAACGTCATCTCGATCGATGACCGCACGCCGAACCTGCTCATCAGGATCTTGCAGTCCTACTTGGATCTGAGCCGGTGTCAGCGCCAGAGTTGCATACCCAAAGGCCGCTGAGCGAACGTCCGCAGAAGGATGTGCTAAAACCAACGCGGTTTGAGCTTTCGACATTCGTTCGAGCATTGCTTTAACCTCGACCCATTTGCCACTTTCAAGCCCGCGAAACAGCTGTTGATTTGTCGGACAAAATTCTGGTGCTTTAATGACAGTTAATCGAATTTCGGATTCGGGGTCATTAAGAGCATGCTCAACTTGATCCTTCGAAAGAGCCGACGCTTTGGCTCGCAGCAATGCAAGTCGAACGCCAGCAGACGGGTCAAGAAGAAGGGTTTTTACATCTGTATTGGTTAATTCAGCGCCACACTTTTCAACACATATTCTCCGAACATCATCGGACGAATCCGCAAGCGCTCGATCCAGTCGTTTTCTTTCAAGCGAAAAGTCTGATCTAGCCACCACCAATAATCTTATTAGGGGATTCGAATCATTCATCGCACTCGCCCACTCCTCCGGTGACAACCTTTCCGCTGTAGCAAGGTGTTGTAACCGATCCATCTTTACATCAACGTTAGTGACTTGCCCATCGGTTAAGCCCGATTCCACCAACACCGCCTTTCCAGGTATCTCCCTCCAAGTTCCAGCATTTGGCAATGGACTTTTCCGTCGAGTAATGGCAGTTCCAATGAGAGCCAATTTTTTATTGACAGCTATCAAACTTTTTTGCCCTGTCGGCACATCTTCCTCAGCCCAAATTGCATTAACCGGACATTCTGGAATGCATACAGCACAGTCAATGCATTCGTCTGGATCGATGACCAGCATGAAAGGTGTCTCGCGAAAACAATCCACTGGACATACATCAACACAATTAGTGTGCTTGCAAAGGATGCAGCTTTCAGTAACAACGTGAGTCATGCTATTTCCTCAAATTAATAATCGAGATTTTCATCAGAGCGCACCAAGCGCTGTCAAGAGTAGGCCAGGTTGTCCATCGGAGACCACGCATTTCGTTGCTGCTTTGATGGACGCCATATCCTGTTCGCCCAAATGGGCAGTACTGTTTCTTGCCTTGCCGAGCTCGAGGAGCTGATCTACCAACTCTGGGCTCCTCAATGTACGGGCATCCCCAAATTCGCCACGACTGACGGCCTCCCGAAATCTGATGGTCAGCTCATCATCGGAGGACCGGTATGTACGACTTGCAGCATCCAATAGTCGTGCTATTCCTCCAATAGAAGGCGGCGCGCCACCACCCATAAATCGGGCGGCATCTCGATGTCTGTCTGAAAAAAGTGTGTGCGCATCTGGCATTGAGTTCCGAAAAGGTTCCATGATCCGCAATACCAGTAAATATTCTGCGACCTTGCTGATGTAAAGCCCATATGCAGCGGCAAGCTCTTCACCGCGAACTAGGGAGAGGTGCGCCCCATGCATCCAATCACGCAGAGGCGATTGAAGCTTTTCGAGCCAAGGCCAGCTAGGGGTAGTCATGGAAGGAGCGTCTGATTTCGTGGTTAGCTTTGACAGACGATCAACCGCAATGAGTTCACCAAGCCTAAATGCAACGACGCTCGCACTCCGCTCGCTTAGCAGTGGACGATACTTTTCCAGCTCCACGCTTGCCGACTCAGAGTCCCCTTCTCCAACGAGTGACTCTATAAGTCCAGCCACTAGCGCCGGGTGCCCTGGAGATCTACGTAGGCCGTCTCTAATGAGGGCCTGTCTTTCTTGCTCAGTGGTCCGACCTACAAGTGCGGCCACTAATGCAAGCCGCGCACGCGCACACGCGGGATCCCTGCGAACAGCCTCGCGAGCAAGATCTTCGCTCCGCTCCGGCTCACCGACTACCAGAGCTCTTTCGGCGGCAAGCACCCTGAACATGGCATCTGGACGCCCTTCTGGATAATTGAAGCCCTCGGATGCTTCGTCGGCAAGCCCCACAGAAATGATCCGATCAGCCTCTTCAAAAGTCCGCCGTTGAATGGCAATTTTCGAGGCAACAATCCTTGGAGGGGGCTGGTCTTTCATCTTGCTGATGATTGCCGATGCCATATCGAGCTCGTCTGCGGCTAAATGAACCTCCGCCTGAAGGATCATCCAGTCGCCATTCATCCACTCCGGCCATTCATTGACTTTTGCAACAAGTAGCGTAAGCAGGTCGGTCCGCCCTAACTCAAGGAAGCACTTAGCCGCCGCATAGTGATGCTCCAAGCTTGGCGATCCTTGCAAAGAGATGTCTTCAACATCTCTCTCGTCACGCCAAATTTCGTCCGGGGTTCGGATCTCTTTCCCGTTCCAAATTGCCTTTTGAAAGCACTCCGTTGCACTGGAGAGCTTGCCCTGCAGCGCCAGCGCTTGACCAAGAATGGATGACGCTTGAACGGATGAATTCCAATCCGACCTTAAGCGATCGATAAAAGGTCCGATTTCATCGGCCAACAAACCCTCACGCGCTGCGCTTACCGCATTGGAGATGGGAAGCAGAAATCGCTCGTCTTTGTCTAATGCGTACACATATGCTTCAATCGCCAACTTAAACTGCCCAGCGCTGCGACGAATATTTCCAAGGATAGTCCAGCTCCTTGGCGTCTCCATGGACATGGTTTCAGCGGCTTCAATAGCCTCAGCGTGTCGCCCAAGGTTCGACAGTTCAACCGCCAAGTTAGGCCCGAAGGGCTCGCCCCCAGGCTGTGTACAGCCATAACGCCATATCTCAAGCGCCAAATCATGATCTCCAGTCTTGGACGCCATCAGCCCAAGCGCGCCAAGAAAATTCACCCGCTCGTCTTGATCGACCTGGTTGCGACGATCCCACGCTCGCCATACGAGAGTCTTCAAAGCGGCCCAGCCCATACTCGGAGCCAGCTTGTCGACAAATTGCATGTACTCGTAAGGATGTAGTGTCTTCTCTTGGTACAAACGAACGAGGTTGTCCAATAAAGATTGGTTCGGCAAAACTAGTCGAGCATTCTTCGCAGACTGCAAAGCCCGCTGGGCATCTTTTACTCTGCCAGCCGACAACAACGAGACCACTAGGTTGGAATGAAACATTGATCTTTTAGGATCTAGTGCGATTGCCTGGCGATGAAGCTCTGCCTCCTTTTCGTACTCATGTTCAATCCAGCCAAAGCTATTTCCAAGAAGATCCAAAGCTATTGAAAGGTGCGGATCATCCGGTGGAGCTGCCTCGATGGCACGTAGCAGCATGGGTCGCGCACCGTGAAAATCTCCCTTGTCTTGATAATGCGAGGCCAAATTAGTGTTGGCAAGAACATGCCTTGGTTCTGCTCGTACCGCACGCTCGTAGTATTCAACTTGCTGTTCGGTATTTCCACGCTTTTTTGCAATTAATCCTAAAAGAGTCAGTGAATCTGCGTGATCGGCTTTTTCCCCAATAACTCGAAGCAGAAGCGGTTCAGCGTGATCGAATTGATTCAATATGTAGTGGCAATATGCAAGACCGTAGGCCAAGTCGGCATCGTCCGGCTTTTTTTCTAAAAGCTGTTTAAACTGCACCACACCGCTGCGAGCCGCCTCCTTGGGGTCCCCATGCTTTCCGCGTAAGACTTCGTCGTCAAACTTCCTTAGTACCAAGTCTTTTCGAAGCTGGGCTAAGTCAGCCCCACTTTCAAGCGCGGCCAATGTTTCCCGGTCTCCTTCAGTAGCACCTGGCAAACTGACCGCCTTTAGAAATGACTCGATGGCTTGACCACGATCGCCAGAACCAACACAAGCCCAACCTCGCAATGTCCACACGTCACGTGAGCTTGGTACGGCTTGGACAGCCTTGTCGAGATAAAAAAGGGCCATCTGGTCAAGCCCTTTATAGCAAAGCAACCAACCTAGATCCAGAAGACAACCTGCGTGAGCAGGCGTCAGATGAGCCCCTTTCATTAACGCTTGTGAGCCCGCGTTTATGCTTGATTCATCGCCAGCAGAAAGCCCTTCGACCACTTGATACTCGCCTAGCTGCCACCAGTCATCACCGGTTCTTGACTCTTCAGGCTTTGACCTAAGTCGATCGATCAAGTCCAGGCGGAGTCCGCTGCGAGGGTAAGCACGCCATGATGCTCCCATCGGGTCGGTTTGATGCAAGCCCTGCACCCGACCGCTATTGAAGTCAATAACTTTACCGGATTTGGCTTTGCTGACTGAAGGGCTCTTCCTTTGACTTTTCTTATTTCTACCCATGGTGGGCCCCGTTTCATTTTGGTAGATGCACTTATGGAGTACAGAAGTTAAGCCAAATCAACGCAGTAAAACCAATTGGGGAACTGCATCTAGGCCGCACCAAACAATAGCGTTTTGATTGAATTTTCTACCAAGAGTTTTTGCTGCCTCTAAAGACAGGTCAATGACAAGATAACTTGGCTCCCCTGGCCAATTTCCAACAGGGTGTTTACCTTCGCCAGCAATGTAAGTAAGCCCCCTGAACTGGATTTCCTCTTCAAGTCGCTTCTGCAAATCTGAATTTTGTTCGTGGCTAAGAAGCTCCCCTAGAGGATTGAAAGCAGTAACAAAGGCACAGGTCTCACTTCGGTAGGCCTTGAACAAACCAACGAGTTCTTCGTTTTTTTCAGAAATTTTCAAAACCACCACATCATCGACAAACACTCGAAACTCTGTTTCACGGTATGCCTGGATAGTTTCTGGAGAAATCAAAGATTCACATTTCAAAATCAAGCCCTAACTTTACGTTTTATGACAGAGGGTAATAGCCATTTTTTTTATTCAGTTGCGCTAATGATTTGACAACCAACACTGAATCACCATGCCCTAAAGCCCAAGAGTCAGAATCAAAATAAATTAGAAAAAGCTTCTTACTCGTGCATTTAATCTCTACATACATAATATTTTCAACACCATCAGATGCACTGTCAGTGAGGACCTTGATGATTTTTTCTTTAACTGCAGATTTAGATTTAAAGTATTTTTTTGGAGTGAACTTTTCATAGGCAGATTGAAAATCTTCGGATTCGTAATCTATGATATTCCACATTAAATTGAGTTTTATATCCTCGCACCAGTACTCAAACTTCTCCCATTCCCCGAAAGTCTCATCATCCAGTTTGGGGATTATGAAAGACGTTAAGCCAGTAAACTCCATGTGATCGCCAAGAGCGTCATACAAAAACTGCTGTCCATCTCCTTCCGGTCGAGCCCAGCCACCAGGACTTTTTTCAAATTCCTTAAATAAATCTGGTGGGCACTCTGCAGTCATCTTCAATTACCTTAAAAAGTTCCGAGATTGATTGAAATCGTGAGTTAACGTGCTGTCACTTAGAAATCTTCTTCTTTTTTTCGAAATCCCACAAAGCCAAAATTTCAGCATCTCCGATTTCATCTGCCTCACTGTGAAATAAAAACCCTGCCGCGCGCAGGTGCCTGTAAAAATCATCCTTGTCGGCAAAGACACCGTGCCAATCCGGTACTCGTCCGTGTTGACCTTGAATCTCAACGGTGCAACCTAAGATGGCGCGCTCACCGTCGGCGCGTTCAATTGGGAAACTGTGGACACTTGGACTGTCATACCCATCACTATTTTTAACTGCGGAACGAATAGCGTCGCGGGCATATTCGAATCTCATCTGATCAGTGATGGTCTCAGCCTTATCAAGGTCTTCGGCATCACGCAGTCCGGAATCATAAAATTTGTATGGGGCCCAACCTTTTAAATTTAAAGCGATGTCTTCATTGATCCACGCTGCAAGAAGGGCATCCCAACCATCGGTGGCAAGCCACTCATGCAGATCTGCAAGGCCCGCAGGTAAAGGTGAATTCGATAAGAGATGCTCAATCGCAGCATCACGTATTTTCCAGAACTCCTTGGGTAACTCTGAAACCGTCGGCATAGTCGGCGTATCTCGAATGTGAGTGCCAAGCTCAACCAGTTCAGCGTTCTTTGAATCTATCAACGCCTGGCAAAAGGCATCAATATTCATATAACGATCCTCCGCTATCGAACGAAACTCGCCTGGCGTTTCGGCGCAGTGCTTTTCAAAAGCACGAGCCTCAGGATCAACGTAACTGAAATAGATCGTCCACAGGCCAGACTTCCTGCTTCGCGACAAAGCGACGTTAACCGGCCACGAACTGACTGAGCCAATCATTTCGAAATCAAAAACCGGTGTTCTTTTCATGAGGGTCTCACTTACTGATTAGTAGCGAAATCAAAATGAATCATCATCCATGCCGAACCGCTTATTTGCACGTGAGGAGCTAATTCCTGTGTTCGGCCAGTCATCTTGTTCATTAAAAAGCGCCCCAATTCCGGTAGCCGTGCTTCCCACGCGGGTGCTGCCGTCAGTGCTAAAGCTCCCCATCTTGGCAAAGATTGATCCGTCTGACCCAACAGTGGTCAAGCCCATCCTTGTGTAGGTCGTACCGGCAGATGAGACGCTGGTGGTGTCAGAGAGCTTCTGAATAGACTCGCCTGTGTCGGACATCGCGAATCGGCCCAAGATTTGCCAAAAAGACATGGTCATCTCCTTAAAGTGATGATTTCGGGCCTGGCGATAGGTGACAACCTGATCGTTTTGAAAAATTCTATCACCAATGGCCCATGACTGCATCAAAATGATTAAGTGCAGTCGCTTAATATGCTAGAGTGGAACCAACAGCAACACAATGGGGCATTTACGTGGTCAACAGCACAGTCGCAGCCGCACTTGACGACCTGACGCAGACTCAAAGGGAGCGACTTTTCTACATTGAAGTCAAAGCTTTCTTCTGTGGTGATCTGACTCGCGCAGACATCGAGCGCCGCTTTGGGGTCAAACCTGCCGCCTCGGCGCGCGACCTGAGCACCTACCGCCGCCTTGCCCCACAGAACCTCTTCTACGACGCCGGTCAGCGCAAATACGCAACCACGGATCACTTCGCGCCTCTGTTTGAGCACTCGGCCGATCGCGTGCTGACTTGGTTCCGCTCGGGCTTTGGCGACAACATGGACCAAAAGCTCAAGCGCACCGTCCCCTGCGAAAGCGCTAGCGACCTGGTCAAGCCTGACATTGATACCTTAGCAACACTGACTCGCGCGATTGCTGGGCGACGTCAAGTCAAGGTCAACTACCTGTCATTGACCTCTGGGGCCTCAACCAAGACCTTGTGCCCACTGGCACTAGCAGATACCGGACTACGTTGGCATTTGCGAGCCTACGACCGCGGGCGTGGCCGCTTTGCCGACTTTGCTTTGACCCGTATCGTCAAGGCAAAGTCAATTGAACAGGCCATCCCGGTAGAGGAACAGATCGAATCAGATGTGCAATGGGCACGTATCGTTCATGTTGAATTGATACCTCATCCAGGTATTGCACACCCTAAAGCGATTGAAGCCGACTTCATGATGAACGACGGCGTTCTTGCACTTGACATGCGTGCACCACTTGTTGGATACGCTTTGAGAAGGTGGGCCGTGGACTGCTCCCCCGACCACAAGCTAGACCCCAAAGAACACCACTTATGGCTTCGTAACCCTCAAACCTTATATGGCGTGGAAAGTGCAACTCTCGCGCCAGGCTTTGCGGTGACGTGAGTTCATAAAAAAGACAAAGTCCAAAGTAACCGTATACGTTAGGCAAACATATGACCGTATCAAATGAAATTGCGAGTTTCTTGAATATTTCAAGTGATCTTGTTTTACCTATTGGAATCTCGGCTGCAATTTTGGTATCCGCAGCATTGCTCTATTTTTGGTGGGCCTTAAAGATCAAAGAAACAGAAGCGATCTTGCGTAAACTGATCAAGTCCATCGAGCAATCTGGCATGAGCGGATTGGAATCCCTCGAATCAACAATCAACACGACAAAAGATCACCAGCTTAAAAGTCTGCTGCTGGAAACCAGGGATAACCTGGTTGAAATTGAAGGCGATATTGGCCAAGAGTTTTACAGCTTAAGAAATTATGCCGACATCTGGACAGCTCGAGGAGTGCTAACGGGGCGGATGAACCTATCCCTATTTGAGACGATGCCGAACATTTTGATCGGCGCTGGCTTAATGTTCA
>Ga0214919_10009222_pt1 | contig 12756 bp, 15 predicted proteins | sample LL1503_MetaG_FD_177994 | JGI IMG/M metagenome (GOLD analysis project Ga0214919, IMG submission 177994) | Freshwater microbial communities from Lake Lanier, Atlanta, Georgia, United States - LL-1503 | ecosystem: Environmental > Aquatic > Freshwater > Lake | place: USA: Georgia | collected...
CTTGATCAAAGGCTCTATATGGATTACCAACAGGTTGTTTGTTAACATCAAGTCTTTTTGTTTTACCTGCACGTAACATGATGGTGTCAGGTTTTACAATCATATCCGCAGTTCCTCTTCCCATAACAGCATTGTCACCTGGTTCGGGAAATATACCTTTTGACTTAACGTCTTGATATGTACCATCAAGATTTTTTAACGCCAATGTAGGTTTAACTCTATCACCTAAAGATGTGTTTGCATTTGCCGCTTGAAGTTGTTCATACGGAAAAGACATTGGACTTGAATATGCGGCTTGAACATAATATTGGTCTTGGAATGGAAAAAAACTATTTTGATAAATTAAATTAACACGTTCACCTGGTAATGGTACTTGAGAGATAAACATTGGTAATAAAGGCATTTGAACAAACGGGTCATTTGGACCCCAAGCATCTTTCTCATAGTTAAAACTATATGCTTCCAAGGTAGCTCTAATATTTTGGTCTAAAGGATACGCACGTATTCTCCCCAAAACATATGGGTCTTGGTTTTCAACCACTTGGGCTGGGAACATTATTTTTTTAAACCCCTTATCCATTTACCCTACTTTCGTGTTCTTTTAATATTCTATTATAAAGTTCTTCAATATTATCTAAATGATATGTTAAATTAATTATCATTTCTTTTGTTTCTTGAAAATCATCATTCAAAAAATCCATCACTTTTTCTAAATTATCATTACTTTGATTTTTAATATCGGCAATGATTTCATTAAATTTTTCCAATGTCATTGTGCTTCCTGTCATTTCTTTTAATATTAAACTGGTATTGAAGTATAAGGTTGTCTTAAAGTAACTCCGGCTGGTGTAATAACTAATGCTGGTAAAAGACCAATAGTTTTTGAATTTTTATTACGTTCGGCTTCAGTTCCTTTAATCATACCCTTAGTCGCTAACATAAATAAATTTGGACTACCATCAGGCATTGGGCCCGTAGGTATTCCAAGTTTTTGATATTGTTGGATTATTTCCAAAAATGCTCTTGTATCATTGAAACCTGTTCTTGTTTGTGCTAAATCGGATAAAAATGGTGGTAATGTAAATTGTTTACCCCTTAAAGCAAATTCAATAATTGCTGCTATGTCAGAAATAACTTCTTTACATTTTCTATAATCTGTCACAAGTTGTGTAATTAAAACTAATGATTCCAAAAGTTGTGAAATTATTGCATATTTTTTTGTAAGTTGTGATTTTTGTAAATCGTTTGTTACTGCTTGTAATAATTTTCTAACATCTCTAACAATAATATCTCTCAATATTTTAACAAATCGGGCTCCAATTTTTGACATTACATTTATATTGAATGATTTGAAAATTTTAGTAAACGATTGTAGATTATTAATATTATCAACTGCAGATGCCCCATAACCACCTAAAACACTTTCTAACGCTTTAAACATGGTCATAAATGGTAATAATACTTTTGGTGAAACCACGGCAAAAAATAATGATTTTGGAATTGCTTTAATCATTTCTGAATCAATTTTTAAACCTATAGAATCTATTTGTGGCCATTGACTGTTACCCTTTACCGCATCAATAACTTTATCAAATATTTGTGTTAGTTTTGATGTGTCATTGTCGTCAACACCATTCATTTCAGAAAGAACATTTAAGATAGTTTGAGTATCTATTGGTAATTTTACATTTGTACATTCTTGATATTCAACAACACCAAGTTGAATGTCTGACAATTTACTTTCAATTTGTAATAAATCAATGTCAGTTAATTCAAAAAAACTATCATCAACACCATCTAATGGTGCTATTTTTGCCGTACCACTTACATCAATTTCATTACGATTATCAAAACACAAACCCATTATTCTGGCTAACAATTTTTCAAAAAAAAGTTTGTCTTTAATTTCGTTAGAACCGGATTTTACTTCAATTGATAGTGTTCCAAATAAAAGTTCTAACGCCAATAAAAATATTTGTTTTTTGTCAACAATTTTAATTGTTTTAAAATAATCTTGTATAAATTGACCAACAAGATTTTTAGTTGTTCCTGTTGTATCTTTATCTCTATCGGCAAGAGTTACTTTTATAAAATTACCGGCAAACCCATAATTGTCTTTTGTTACATATTGAAAATCAAACAACGGTACTTTTGAAAATCCTAAATAATCTTGACCCTTAGTTACTGAATAAGATTGTCCCTCGTTTTGAATACGATTGTACAGCTCTAAATTCATATTAAATGGATTTGGTTGTTTAGTCGGATTTATAGTCGTTGTTGTTGTGGTAAGACCAGTAAAAATGTCGCGTACCTTTCCTTCGTAAAACGCATTACCAATTGGTGTACCAGGTTTAATTTTTAACCACCCTACTAAATCTATACTTTCAACAGGTATAAAAATACCATTACTAAATGTTGCAATATCATATGTTTGTTGTTGAGAACACCCAAGTTGTTTTAACATTTCATCTGTTATAATCTTAGGTAATTCAGATTGGATTTGAGTTAAAGCTTCGGTAAATGTACTTTTAACTAATTTAACCGTTGATGTATTAGTAAATCCAGAAACTCTATTTTCGGGTAAAAGTTGATTTAAATCAAGTAGTCTTTCTAATTGGGTTTTAGTTTGTCTTTGAAAACGTTTTTTTTGTTCTTGAAGTTGTGTTAAAGGCGTGGCTGTTTGAACATCGTCCATTTCTAAAGACGATTGTTGTTGACTTGTAATTTGTTTCTCTGAATCTAATGCTTGATTAAAAGTGTCAAGAGATTTTATTTTACTTTCAGTGTTTGCATACTGTTCGTTATAGTCTAATCCAGCCATTAACTTATTTTAATCTATATGGTTTATCAGATTGTATTTGTTCAGTATCTTTAGCAATTAATGATTGTAACATATCATCATCAATATCACTCAATGACATGTTATCATCTTCTTTGTGACTAGATTTTTCCCAAATTGTTGATTGTAATTTTGCTAAAGTTAATTTTTTCTCAACAACATCATTTATAATTTTTTGTTGTTTTTCCAAAACAGGACCAATTACTGTCATGTCTTCAGGGTCTTTTAATAAAGCTAACATTTTATTTTGAACCCTGATTGCGGTTGACCTTTGTTCAACAAGTTCGTTATATATTTCTTGTAAAAGAGATAATATAGATTCTTTATTTAAGCCAATCTCTTTTTTTCTTGGTCTACTCATAACTATAAATACCGTTTAAGGGTTTTTATTCTATAATCTTGTTTAATACAACATAATAAAGCTTTTTGAATCGTTTCATTGCTGTCCTAATTTCTTTCGTGGAAAGATTAGTCATTTCTCTAATTGAGAGTAAAATAATATTTTTATTAAATTTGTTGTTGTCGGTACCTAAAAAAATTGTTTTGTAATTCTCAAATAATTCTAACAATGATATACCTAATTTTCTTTCGTTGTCGGTTAAAGGTTCTTTTTCTAAATATCTTTTTAATTCGTCTAAAAATTCTTGAATTACCTCATCAGCTTCGGTTTGTTCATTCTCAATATAGTAAACCATGTCAGGTCTATTTTCTAAATTGGTTGAAATATCTTCATACGAAATTTTTCTATTTGTGTCTTTTTGGTCTTTAATGATTTGACCCATTAAATAATTTTTACAAATTGTACCAAAATAAGAATAAGCCTTTTTTTCTTTTGCCGGTTTAAACTTATCAACTTTTGTCATTAAGAAAGAATGAGTATCCGTATGAATTTCAATAAAATTCATATCTTTACGATACAACTTGTATCTGCGGATAATAGATGAAATCATTTTATCTAATGGACCACGCAGATACTCGTTATATATTTGATTTTTTTCTTCAAAAGTAGTTGCGGATAGATATAACCTTACAGCATTTTCTTCCACAACATCAAAATAGTTTGTGTTGGTTGTTTTACGACCACGTTTTTTTGCGGCCGATATATCTAATGTTTCTGATGAAAACATTAAACGCTTTGAACTTCATACTTTATATCTCTATCGTTTGAAAAGAAATATTCTTTTTTTGCGGTTGAAATCCAAAATTTAACTTCTTCATTGGTAATTGTACTTTCACCATTTTTGTAACTCCAAAAAATTGAACCTTCTCTCATACTCATATGTTTGTATCCAATTTTAGGAATAGTCATGATTCTAACTGAATTATATGTAATTCTTAATAAGAACTCATATACAAAAGTTAATTTCATTGATGATTTAAACCCACCAAAATCTTCTAAAACTGATTTTTTAACAACCATACCTGCGGTTTGGAAATTTTGATAATCTAAAAGAGTTTCATTATTCAAATATCCCATTTCTTGTGTGAAATTTGCTGCAAACGTAGCTTCATTTGTAAATCCTGCAAACACATCTTTATGGTCTACATCAACAACAATTGGTAAAAACGCTTCAACATCTGAGTATAGTTCAGAATATTTTTTAACATTCTTAAACCAAATGTTAGAATACTCATCATCAAATTCAAAGAACGAAACCCATTCACTAGATGCCGATTCAATACCTAAATTAATTTGAGATTGATAATTTGGTTCTTTAGTATGTTCAATTAATTTAACGTTTAATGATTCAAAATCATACGCTTTTAATTTAGAAACTAATTGTTCTTCTTGTGTATGAACAATTATTAATTCATTAAAACCAATTTGTTGGATTTTTAATGATTTAATCGCTTTGTCAAAAAATTCGTCAAAATCTTTAACTACAGCGGATTTAATTGGTAATATAACGGATAAATTTAATTTTTCTTCCATAACGATTATTGTTCTAATATTTGAGCTTCAAAAGCTTCTTTACGTTTATTTATAAAATCTGAAAAAAGAAAAACAACTTCAGATTTGAATTTTTCCATATCTGAATATCTTGATGCAGTTTCTTTTGAGTTTGTATATAATTCAGGTTTCACATTATCTTCCAACCAAGTTTGAACCATATCAGCAATAACATCAGTAAATTGTAAATGGTTTTCAATCCAAACACCATTGTCTTCTTTCATCCATTCAGGTACCATATTTGGTACTTTACCGACAACAGGTATTCCCATTTTCATTGATTCTAGTGGGAATGTTCCAAATGAAGAAGTTGGGTCAATCCATACTGACATAAAACAATCTTTTAAACCGTTTGCAAATTCTTCATGTGATAAACCTCTTAAATCTTTAAACGTAAAAAATCTATACTGTGGGTATTTGTTGTAGAATTCCTTAATAATATTAACACCGTCTCTTTGTTCTCTTGACACCATAGCAATCATTGTTTTAGGTGGGAACACCGGTTCAACAAAAACATCACTAATAACAGGTGTAATTACGTCAATTGATACATTCTTCATATTATTTGTTATGTAAGTTTTTTGTGTGTCAGATGTTGTAATACATTTATGAAATCCATATTGGAACCAACTTGCTCCAGGTGAAATTGTTTCATAAATATGGTCATAGGCCTGACTTAAAACAATTTTACCACATGGTAAGTTTTTAACCTGTTCCATAATAAATCCAAAAATTTCAGGAATTACTAAAGTATCTTCAGGTGAAATTGCTAAATTAGTTCCTTCCAATATTTGATGTTCAATAACATCATAGTCGGAATTTAACCAAGAAGATACTGGTGTATATTCTTTTTTCTCGTACAACATAATAACATTATATCCTTCGTTCTTCAATGTTAAAGCCATGTCGTACATATACTTAATTGAGGCTTTCGCGTTTCCACGTGTATCTTGAACAAAGAAATAAATTCTGTTTGATTTAGATTCAATATTTGCAATTGAACCTTTGATTTTTTCTATCATTTCATTTTCCATAGTCTAATTATATTTTTTCAATAAATTTATTAAATAACATTGTATTCCATGATAATTTAAAAGGGATTGTAAGTTGTGATGACGCTTTGTTTCCCAATTTTTCATCAATATCTTCTGTCTCACTCATAATAACATCAGTCATTATTTTTATCATTTCATATTTTACAAATGCAATTTTATCAGTTTCTTCGGTGTCTCCCGAAGATGGTACATTTACAAAATTATCAATCCTTTCTAGATTGAGGTAGTAGTTTTCTCCTAGTAATTCTAACATTTTATTTAAGTAAGTTTTCTATTTTTTCCTCCAATTCTTTTATTGAAGTTATAACTAATTCGTTATTATTAGTTAAATTATATGTTGTTTCAAATTTAATTGTAGTTTTATTTTTATCTTCTTTTAATAAATCAGGATTTGCTGTTAATAAAACATCAAATTCATCCCAAATTTTATCTTTATTAAGATTATTATAAAAAACAACTTTATCAATTTCACATCCAAATTTTGAAACAAAAAACAATGTTGCCGGTTTTGTTTTACCAACTTGTTTAGAAATTAAAACAAAATCAACTTTATCTTTATATTTGTTGTATGTTTCATTTAAAATCTGAAATGTGGACATTTCTGATGACGGTGAGTGACCAAAAATCTGCATTGCAAATTCTTCATAAAGAAATGAAATATATTCTTCTTCATTTTTAAACATAAAATGATTTTGATAATCAGATGTGTCATATGGTGTTTTTATTTCATAAACAAACTCATCATCAACAATTTCTAATTCATCAATAAAATATTTTTGATATAATTGTTCTATTTTTAAAAATGTATCCCTTAATACACCATCAATATCAATTGCGAGTCTCATTCTGCGTATTTTTTTAATATTTTGGTAATTAGTGGGTTTCTTACAATGTCATTTTCATCAAATTCAAAAATACCAATATCATCCATATCTCTAAATTTCTTAATAGCATCCCATAATCCTGTTTGGGTTTTATCTTTGTATCTATCAGTTTGTTCTAAATCACCTGAGATAAAAAACTTACTATTAAAACCAATACGTGTTAATAATAATTTCATTTGATTTGGTGTACTGTTTTGAGCCTCTTCAAAAATTAAAATTGTGTTATCAATATTCCAACCCCTAATAAATGCTAAAGCTTGAACTTCAATCAATTCTAATTCAATTAATTTCTCCCTATTTTCTTTACCAATAAGTTTATTTAACAAATAATAAGATGGACTAATATATGGGTCTAATTTTTCCTCTAAAGTTCCCGGTAATGAACCAAGTTTTTCTTCAGATTCAACAGCTGGTCTAACAATCATTATTTTTTCATACGAATTGTTTGTGTCCCTCAATAAATCAACAGCCGCTTTCATGGCAATATATGATTTACCAACACCAGCAGGACCTGAACATATTGTAATTTGATTTTTTGTCAAATTTTCATAGTAAGTCCTTTGATTTTCTGTTAAAAATTTTTCTTTTGTTGGTCTTGGAATTACAATATTGATAATATCTTTTTTTGTTCTGACTGGAGTTTTTGTTTCTCCGCTAGTTGTTGTGGGTTTACCCGATATAGGGGGTTTTTTTCTTGGTTTTCTTTCCATTATTTATAATCTATGAAATTTAGTAATAAAAGAAACATTAAAAATTAATGTGTATTCCTTTGGGCGTTGTTCCTTTTTTGTAAAATTTTATTTTATCTCCAAAATCCGATACTAAATCTTTTACAACTTTTACATTTCTAATGAATTCTTCAGTTTCTACAATAAACACTTCATATCCATCTTTTAATAAATCATATACCAAAGATAATTTAGAAGATTCCATAATATTTCCTGAATTGTCCTTGTAACCAATACCCTCAATGATAAATGGTTGGGTTTTATCGGTGTTTAATGATGTAAAATGTTCTTTTAGATATGTTTGATGACTCTTATTAAAATCATCGTTTACAAACGGTAAGATGTAGTTTAATCTATTCCCATTACATACTTGACCAAACACTCTATTTTCGGTTGGAATCCAAGGACCCCCAACACCAAAACCAAAATCAAAATTTCCATCAGATATTGATTTATTATAACCTAAACTTTTTAGTAATAATTTAGTTTCATCTGATGAACCAAAATTAATCATTAATTCACCTAAAAAATTTGCAAAATTTATTTTGTAATGAATGAATGAACTGTATGCCAATTTATAAATTTCTGCGGACCTACTAGTCATTGTTATGACTTTCAAATTTTTGTTTTGAAATAGATTTGAAATTTTACCTGAAACGTGAGAATCAAGATTTCCAACAACAAGTGTATCTAAAGATTCTAATGATAATAAAACATTATTAGAATTAACAATTAAAGGTACATAAGAAACATTTAAATTCATTGGGTTTAAAATTTCTGATACTTGTTTTGTATCACCAGGATTTAAAGTTGAACAGATAACAAATATTTTATTATATAATGGAATTTCATTTTCAAATGCAATTCCAAAATCTTCCACAACATCCATCACATTTTTAATGTCCAAAAAATTTGATGGGAGGATATGAGTATCCACACAACAAAAAATAATATCTGAATTACGTATAACTTCAACGTTGTCCAAATATGACGAAAAACCAATTGTTTCTAACTTAGTTTCGTTTTTATCCGATACGGATATGGTGTGTCCAAAATTAGAAAAATATACAGATAAGTTGTAACCAAAATTCCCTAAACCAATTATACCAATATTCATAATTTAGTTTAAATCTAATATTTCATATAGTTCACCCATTAATTCAGGGTCTACATAATGAAATGTAAAAATATCTTTTATTAAAGTTTTTTCTACTTTAAAATATTCATGGTTACAAGGTTTAAAATTTTCATTATGGTTAAATTCAATACCTAATGATTTTGCACAAATACCTAAACTAACATCTGAATAACCTGAATCAGTTGTTTTAATTGTTTTAGATATTGTAGATAAAAGTGTTTTGTGTATTAAATATCCCCCACCACCAGAACAATAAATTAATGACTTATCTGATGGCCAAGTCCCTTTAAGTATGTAACCATGTATTTTGTTTTTATCAAATAAGTCTAGATTTTTTTCTAAATTTTTAGTGTTAACAAATGTATCATCATCACAAAAAAAGAACCATTTATATTGGTAATTATTTTCAATCAAATATTTTATAATGTTAACATGTTTTGGTTCGTTTGAACTATACGTTGAGTCATTAGAAGCTTTAATGATATTTTTTTCTTTGTTGTCACAATCTGCGTAGAATACATAATCTACGTCTTTACCCCAACTATTAACAACACCATCATATCTTTCTGGTCTTGTACAAGTGTGAAGAATTACATATAATATTTTTTTCATAATACTGCCAAGTGGTCGGTTCCAACTGGCATATTATTATGGTCAATACGACTTCCAATAAACTCACCAGGGTTTCTTTTAATGGGAAAAGGTTTATTTTCAAAGAATTCATCGTGTGTACATCTGTCATCTTGAAATATTGAATATATTGTTTTTAAGAACGTTTGGTCATTACCATATTGAAGTTCTTTTGATTTTGGGAATCGTTTGATTAAATCTATGAGTGGAATAATACCCGATTTAATACCCCACATACCACCTAAGATACCTAATCCTGAATTTCCATAAGGAATCCTGTGTGCTGGATGGTCTCTCATTACATGGAGTGATTTTCCACTGTTAATCCACTCGTCAACCGCAAGTTTTTCTCTTTCGGTTACCCTGGCATCAGCATCTCTGAATACAGCGTACTGACAATCAGATTCATCGTGAGCAAAAAATCTCCAAAACATACCATAAATGTCGGTACCTGTCATATCTTTAACAACGACACCCAACTCTTTTAATTTTTCAATTGTTTCGGTTGGGACTGTGTTGTCATAATAAACAATCATTTTCCAATCAGGGTAAATTGTTTTCATAAGTTCAGCGTTTCTAATTGCACCAACATTATAAATTGGTTGGTTACCCCATAAACTAAAACTCACATAATTCATTACTGTACTTTATTTTCAATAAGTTGATTTATGGTATTTTTTTCATCTACATAATGTCCTTGTGTTTTATGAGAATCCATTTGGTAATGTTTTAAAAACCCACTTGTAAGAATTAATTTTTTGCTTTTCATAGATGCAAAAATTGTAATAGACCTTTCATGTAAGTGTCCTGCATTTGGGTCAACTTTGATTTCGTCAATCATTGGTAACATCCAATTCATATATTGGTCAAACACACTTTTTCTAAATGTTGTATTTGATGTTGATGACCAATGGGTCATTTTAATTTCATTGATTGCCGTCATTAATATTCGTTGAATGTCAACATGATATGTTTTTCGTATTGCCTTAAATAAAGTATCAATAAATGGTGGGTGTTGTACAAACATTGGGTGAGGTGCGGGGAATGGAATATAACCAATCATGTCTTGTTTATCATACAACATCTTTGAAATTTGGGGTAATAAATCAGGAACATAATTTACATCATATTCAAATAGATTCACATATTCAGTATCAATTAATTTATGTTTCCATAATGTATACCAGCCAGTAAATGATGTTAGTTTTGGATAATCCTCTAAATGACCATCATAGTTACGAGATATGATTACGTTTGGTAAATTTTCAATTTTATCACAAGGTCTATTACCAACAAATACGTATTTGTAATTATCAAATCCTTTAAATTTACTATTTTCCTCAAACAATTCAACCAAGTCTTGGTCATGAACAAAAATAAATGTACTAAGTGTTTTATCAGGAATTGTAATATTCAAAGGTAAGTTATCCTCAAATTTTTTCGCAAATTCAACTCTATTTTCTTCCCATTTTTCATTAGTTTGACCAATAGATAAGTGAGTAACTCTAATATCGGTACAAATACCAATCTTAACACCTTCAAGATAATTTTGAATTGAAAACGTTACATCATAAAAATGGAAACCTTTTACTGTTTCATCAAAATTCTTTTTAATTCTTTGTTTGTGTAAAGCAAAAAATAAACCATCAACCATTACTGTAGGTTCAATTTTACTACCAATTTCTTTTGAGTATTTTGATTCCCATTTTTTTCCTTCATGTTCATGATTTACAATACCATACATTGTTGTTTGTATTTCCCACCACATACCTGACTTTGGCATGTATTTGGAACCAGCCAAACCAACAATACCATACTCAGGATTCTTATCAAAGTGATTTTTTATTTTATAAAGCCATCCACTAGTTTCAAATTTTAAATCATCATGACAAAGAACAACAATATCGTGTTCAGATTGTTTTAATATTTTATTATAAACCTCAGATAATGAATATTCTCCATTATTTTCAATAGGTATTATTTGAACATTTTTACTACCACAACTTTTTTCTAATTGTGTAATATAATTTTCATCTATTTTTCTTGTACTAAATCCAATTGTAATCATATTCCTGTTGAGCCAAATCCATTATCACCTCTGTCTTTACCACTTATTTCAGTAACTTCATTTAATTCAATCCATCTACCGTTTACAACAGGACAAATACAAGCTTGTGCAATTTTTTGACCTTTTTCTATGTAAAGAGTATTTTGTGTTGAATTGTATAATATAACTTTAACTTCTCCGTCATATCCTGAATCAATTGTGCCAGGTGTGTTTAATACTGTTAGTCCTTGTTTAGCAGCTAAACCACTTTTGGGTCTAATTTGCATTTCATAACCATCTTTAATATTAAATTTTAAACCTGTACCAACAATCATTCGTGATAATGGTGGTATGCCAACACTTTCAGTTGAGTGTAAATCAAAACCTGAATCAGAAGGGTATGCATATTGTGGAATAACCGCATCAACATGACATTTAATAAATTTTAATTCTAATTTAGGTTGTTTTTGTTCAAAAACTTTTTCTAATTCTTTAAGATTAACACCATTAATTTCTTCAAGGTCGTCTTCGTCTTGGACACCAGACATTTCATTTTCAAATTGTCTAATGATTTGTTTAAGTTCATCTCTTAACAAATCCATTTCTTCATCTTCATTCATATTATTGTAATTCTTTTAATTTTTTTATAATATCAATTAATACCATCACATCTCTTTCACAATACTCAATTATCAAATCAAGTTGATTAAAATCATAATAGGATTCATGTACACGATTACCAGTAACTTCACCTTCTTTTGGTGATTTAACACCCATGGCGGCACACATAAGTTCTAATGATGATAATGCGAAATTATTTCCCATTTTCCACACATCCATAGTATCAATTGCTTTAATTTCCCAAGGTTTTGTATCGTATGATGGTAATAATGGTGATGGTTTAATCCCATTAATTACCATACGTTTACTCAATACTGGTATATCAAAGTTTTTAATATTATGTCCACATAACCAAAAATCTAATTTATAAACTTTAGTTAAAAGAGCGTTAATACCTAATAAAACTTCTTTTTCGTTATCACCCGAGAAAGTTTGTGAGTGTGTTTTTCCATCAGGACCAACAAACGCAAAACTTGCACATACAATTTTTGAAAACTCAGGAACCAATGCCGCTCTATTTACATAAACTTCAGCAGGTGTTAATCCTTGGTCTTCAGGAAATCTTTTTAAAAACCAATCAAAATAATTGTGAAATTGTTTGGTTAATGCGGGATATTTTTCTTCAAGTTGAGGAAAATCTTTAGTTATTCCGACAGTTTCAATGTCAAAAAATAAAATTTTAGTTACGGATGGTTGTATCATATTATTGATTTATAAAATTCAGCTCTTTCTTTTGTGACAACATTTAAATCATAGTGTTTCATTACGTGTTCGTGCAATCTTTCACCCATTTCCATAGCCCAATTTGGATTTTCAATTAGTTTTTTTGAAAATTTAAACCAATCACTATGATTTCTTGTTTC
>Ga0214919_10009223_pt1 | contig 12755 bp, 11 predicted proteins | sample LL1503_MetaG_FD_177994 | JGI IMG/M metagenome (GOLD analysis project Ga0214919, IMG submission 177994) | Freshwater microbial communities from Lake Lanier, Atlanta, Georgia, United States - LL-1503 | ecosystem: Environmental > Aquatic > Freshwater > Lake | place: USA: Georgia | collected...
GTCGAAAGCGGCACGCTGGCGTTTGCCTTGCCGCCTATGCTGCTGGCGTGGGTCCCCACGGTCATCCTGGCCAGCGTGGTTGGCGTGTTGGTAGCTCGACTGCGCTGACGCGCGTTGCGGACGTCGCTGTGCGGTTGCCGGCTTGCACTGTGATGCTGAAAGGCGGCAGTTGCGCGACCCGTTCACCGTCGCTGACCAGCACACGGATGTTCGGGTAAACGCCGGCCTGTAACGGGCCCGGACGGCCACTGAGCGCACCGCTGCGGGTGTCAAAAATCGCCCAATCTGGCTTGCCCACTACCGCAAAGGTCAATCCTTCTACGGCGTCACCGTGCACCGTCGGTGCGTACTGATAGCGCTGCAGCGTCTCGATGTGAGCCGGTGGATTGCTGGTGATCAGCGGTAACGATTGCAGGCTCGGTCGTGGGATGCAATCGGCTTTGGCTTCAGGTGAGGTCTTAGAGCCGGGAACCAGCGGTACGACCCGCAACGTAAAGGCAGGCAAGGTTTGGGTGGTGACGCCATCGGTGACGCTGATGCGCACGTTTTGCGTCACGCCTAACTGACGTTGGCTGGGCTTGCCGCTGAGCGTGCCGGTGGCGATATCAAAGCGCGCCCACACAGGCTTGTTTTCGATTGCCCAGGCGACTGAGCCGAGTTTGCGCAGCACCTGCGGTGTGAAGCGATAATCAATGCCGACCGGCGCCACCGTGGAGGCGCGACCCTCTATACGCAGCGGAAATTGCTGCATCAGATGCGTCAGTGTGGGTGATTGCGCTTGGGCTGGTGATAGCCATGCCATCGCAACCCACAACGCGGCTGTGGCGCTGGCGGCTGCAATCCATGTGCTGCTATCGAGTAGTGCGGTCCAACGCTTCATCGCTCTGTGCCCTGCTAGTGCGTAATGCCACCAGGGTTAAGCAAATAGCTTCAGATGCGGTGCCGCCGCAGACCCTTGCGGTGGGTCAGATACCGGCAACCCCGCTATCGGAAGATCTTGCGATCCCTGGACCGGAGGCTTTGCGTCCCCGCCTCGCGACGGGTATGCCAAGTTGTGGGTGAAGGCTAGGGGGCCGATTGCCAGTTAGGGGTGCGATGTGACATAGCACCGTTACGCGCTGACACGATATGTCAACGGCGCGTTGCGCAGCGCGCTACCAGGGATTGCGTGCCAGCTGTTCTTCCCAGCGCAGCGAGCTGGTCACGATGCCATCCAGATCGTCTAGTTGCGGTGTCCAGCCCAGCACCTGGCGGATGCGATCTGCACTGGCAATCAGCGACGGCGGATCACCCGCACGACGTGGTTCTTCGCGCACTGTCAGTGCACGGCCACTGACGCGCTCCACACTGCGCAGCACGTCGCGCACGCTGTAGCCGTGGCCATAGCCGCAATTGAGCACATGTGATGCACCGCCGGCGCGCAGATGATCCACTGCGTTCAGATGCGCGCGTGCCAGATCCGCCACATGGATGTAGTCGCGCACACCGGTGCCATCGGGCGTGTCGTAATCACTGCCATACACCGACACATGACTGCGCTTGCCGATACTGGCTTCACAGGCGACTTTGATCAGCAACGTAGCCTTGCGAGTGGATTGACCGATGCGACCTTGTGGGTCTGAGCCGGCCACATTGAAATAGCGCAGGGCTATGTGACGCAGTGGTGAGGCAAAAGACAGATCGCGCAGCATCCACTCCGACATCAGCTTGGAGGTGCCATACGGATTAATTGGTGCTAACGGCGAATCCTCGGCGGCCAAGCCACTTGCTGGAATGCCATAGACCGCCGCCGTGGAGGAGAACACCACGTTGTGCACACCGGCCTTAAGGCATGCGGCCAGCAGGCTGCGCGTCTGGCAGGTGTTGTTGCCGTAGTACTTGAGCGGATCAGCAACCGATTCTGGAACGATGGTGTGTGCGGCAAAGTGCACAACCGTATCGACGCCTTCGTCGATGAGCAGCCGCTCGACCAGCGCGCTATCGCCCACATCGCCCAGCACCAACGGCGTGTCGCCCAGCGACTGCCGAAAGCCCGTGACCAGATTATCCAGCACCACCACGCGATCGCCGCGCGCGCGCAGTTGCTGCACCGTATGACTGCCGATGTAGCCGGCACCACCGGTGACCAATATCGTGTTGCGCTGTGCTTGCGTCATGGAATGCACCTGTCGGACTGAGCGGCCGCTTATGATGCGGCCATGATAGTCGATACCTTGCCGTTTGATGGCCTCTCCCCGGATGCCGTGCTGGATTGTGTGGAGTCCGTCGGGCTGGCTTGCGATGGGCGCCTGATGGCCCTCAACAGTTACGAGAATCGCGTCTATCGGTTGGGTATCGATCCGCTGCCCGCAGACAACCCGGACCCTGGTGTGCTGGCCGATGCGGCGGTAGTGAAGTTTTACCGGCCCGGTCGTTGGAGCGATGCGCAGCTTCGTGAAGAGCATGAGTTCGCGCTCGAGCTGGTGGCTGCAGGATTGCCCGTCGCTGCGCCACTGCGCTTACAGGGACGCTGCCTGCATCATCACAGCGGATATCGTTTTGCTGTGTTCGAGTGTCGTCGCGGTGGCGCACCCGAACTCGATGCGCCAGGCGCGCGCGAACTGCTGGGTCGTACGCTTGGGCGTGTGCACGCGGTGGGCGGTCGACGTGTGTTTGAGTATCGCGAGCGGCTCAGCGATGCCCGTCATGGCGCCAGAGCGCGCTCGCTGGTGCTGGGCTTGCAAGCCTTGCCCGATGCGCAGCGCCAGGCCTATTCGCAGGTCAGTGCTGCGTTGGTTGAAGCCATTGCTACTGCCTTTGCACCATTCGAGGGTGAGCGGCTGCTGCGACTGCACGGTGACTGCCATCTAGGCAATATTTTGTGGAGTGCCACCGGTCCGGTGTTCGTCGATCTGGATGACTGCCGCGCCGGTCCGGCAGTGCAGGATTTGTGGATGTTCCTCTCCGGTGGCAGTCCGGATACGCAGCGTGCGGAGTGGTCGCAACTGCTCGAGGGCTACACGCAGTTCGCAGACTTTGACTACGCACAGACGGCCTTGATTGAGCCGCTGCGGGCGCTGCGCATGCTCGAGCACACTGCTTGGGTGGGTAGTCGGTGGCGCGATCCGGCTTTCCCGCGGGCCTTTCCGTGGTTCGGCGAGCCGCGCTGGTGGGAGCAGCATGTGGCAGATCTGCGCGACCAGATCGAGGCGTTGGCTGATCCACCTTTGCTGCGGTCGTGGTAGTGTTTGGTACATCATGGTTTGCATAATCTCGACATGAACGTCTCGATATCCCGCGTTGCTTACCTGCCAGCCGTACAGGCCGGCCGTATGCTCGCAGCAGGCTGCCTGGTTTTATTGGCTGCGTGTGGTGGTGGTGGTGCCGGTACCGATGGGGCTGTTGCTCCGGGCGCTGCACCGACGCTGGCAGCCAAACCCGTCGACAACGCTCTGGTCGCTGCGGTGGTGGTTGAGGGATCCACAGCGGCCGCTGTGCTGCGCTTTGAAGTGCTGGATAGACCGCTTCCCGGCAAGCCGTTCAACCTTCGACTGCAGCTGCAACCGACGCAAACACTGACCTTGTTGCAGGCAGATCTGGTCGATGGAGAAGGGGTGCGTCGTCTGGTGCCGCCCAACCTGATCCGGCTGGTGGGTGCTGCGGCCTCAGGGTTGCCCGAGCGCACGGTGGCTATGCAGGCCGATCAGGTCGGCATCTTCGAGATCAAGGTCTCGGTAAAGACCGAGAGCACCGGTGGCGCCGGGCTCTCGCAGTTTGTATTGCCTGTGTTAGTCGAGGCTGCACCACAGGGCCAATGATTGGCCCGGCGGCGCGGTGCCGTCACACGAAGCCGGCCAGTCGTCCGCAGGTGATGATGGCCACCCACAAACCCAGCGACAGATATCCGCCCAGCTTGGCAGCTGCTGCCGGCTCGCCGCTGTCCCAAGCAGCAACGCCGCGGAACGTGACGAACTGGAAGAACGCCATGTTCACGCCGGCCAGAGCCAGCAACGCGAACTTAATCATCAAAGGCGTGTTGTGAATGTAGGTGCTGGCATTGGCTATGAACATCATGCCGCCGGTGATAGCAGCCAGTACGAAGGCAAACCAGCTTACTGGCAGCACCTGATCATGGATCTGCGTAAAGCGCATGTGGCGCGATGTGAGGCCAACGAGTCTCAGGTCGACGATGGCCAGTGTTCCGAAGAACAGTGCGAGCGCCACGACATGTGCGGCTTCTACCTCGGGGAAGAGATTCTCACTGACCAACACTGCCAGGGGCAGCGTCTGCAGGAATTCGGCAAATGATTCGAGCATGTCGGCGGCTCCTCAGATCGGCTCTATGTAGGCGATGAAGCGGCCGGCGACGATGATCGTCGTCCACAGCAGCATCGAGAGCAGCGCCAGCAGTACCGGTGCGCGGTCGCCGGTGGTAGCAGTGGCTGCATAACGGCGCAGGCGCGCGGTGACAATTAATGCCAGCACCAAGCAAACCATCTTCACGTAGAAGGCTGGATTGCCCAGCGTACGGCCCGGCTCAGCGATGATCAGCACGATGCCGGTGAATAGCAGCACCAGTACTAGTGGTTTGATGGACGGCAGAAAGCGTTCTGCAACAGCTGCCATCGACTCGGACTTAAGCCCGCGGCCCAAGACGCGTAAATCAACCATGACTGCGCCGGCAAGCACCATGGCAAGGCACAGGATATGAATGGTCTGCATGCCGGGAATGACCCACAGCGTGACCTGGAAATACTGGCTGATTGCGGTGTTCGCAAGCCAGTCGCTGAACTCGACGATGAACATGGTTGATCCCCCGGTGTCCTGACCTGTCTGGTCACTGCCCTTTACGTTGGCGAGCAGAGTATAGGCATGCCGTTGATGCGCGGCCACTGTCCTGACGCAACAAGTGCGTCAGCGTTCATTGATAGTTCAATAATTGAGGCTGCCATAAGGGCAACCTCTTACGCACACCGTAGTTGACGGCACTACGCCGTGGGACGCTGCACAGCACCGTGAAACACCATGTCCACGAGCTTATCGATGAAGGCCTTGCTCAATGCATCCTGGGTGACTAGCAAACGATGGAAGATTGGGCCCCAAAGCGCATCGGCCAGCACTTCCAAGTCGATCCCTGGACGCAGTTCCCCACTGGCTTTGGCACGATTGAGCGTAACCATGGCCGCCTTGCGGCGCGGCTCGAAAAAGTCGGCAAACAATTGCTTGTCTGTTTCGCTGTCGGCTTGCTTGAGCGCCATCAGTTCGCGCATCAATTGTCCGGCGCGGCCGCGGTAGATCGTGGCGGCCTGTTGGACCTGAAGACGCAGGTCTTGCATGGGTGAGCCGCTGTCTTTGATGGCATCCATCTTGGGTGCTGCTGCAACCAAAAAGGCTTCAACGGCCAACGTGCCCTTGCTGGTCCACCAACGGTAGATAGTGGCCTTGCCTGCGCCGGCGCGTGCCGCCACGCCTTCTACGGTGAATTGCGCAAAGCCGCCTTCCCGCAGTAGTTGGTAGGCCGCCTTGAGGATCGCGGCGCGCGATGCATCGGAACGCGGCCTGCCTGGAGTACGTGAAGCAGCCGATGTCTTTTTCTTGGCCATGAAATTGTCCAGTGAGCCGACCATAATTAATTTAAGACTGCGCCCGACACAAAAAGTTCCACCCGTTGCGCCTGCAGTCGGGTGGGATTGTCCGCTTAACTGTGGGCTGACAGAGCCATATTGGCATCGATGCAGGCCCTGATCCCGCCACGGATCGACACAACGTTGGTAAAGCCCATCTTCTGCAAGATGTCGGTTGCCAATGCGGCCCTGCCGCCGGCCGCGCAGTAGATCACAAGAGCGCGCTGCTTATCAGCCAATGCAGGCTCGGTCACGTTGGCCACGGCTGGATGGGCTGCGATCTCAAACTCCAGCAAGCCACGCGGGATGTTGACAGCGCCCGGCAAATGACCGGTGGCAAATTCTGCAGGCTCTCGTACATCAATTAGTACGCGGCTTACAGTGGTTGCTGCCAACTCGTTGGCGGATATCTCGCGGATGCGCGTCTTGGCGTCGGCGACCAGATCTGCAGCAGTCAGGCTCATGTGTGTCTCCTCTTAGGTCTTGCAGGATGCAGCGTTAACTCCCATCTATACCCGATCGTCGTTACAGCAGACAGCGGATGAATACGGATGCGCTCCAGAGGGCTTGCCACAGTTGGCCATAGGCCAGGTGCCACGGCATCTGCGGCATGTCGACTTGGAGATTGTTTGTCGGCGGCCAGGCTGTGGCTCGCCAGAGTGGTGCGCTGATTGCGCAGCAGATTGCGGCTTGGATCGGCCGCTGATTTAAGAGACAGGCGGCTGGCCGGGGGATACCCGACCAGCCGCTGCCATTACCTTCAGAAGTTGTGCTGGATCTGCACGCCGAATTCGCGCGGACGACCCATGACCCACTGCAGCGCAAAACGCTGGTCAGCGCCCACACCTGTAGGCGGTGCCGTCACCGACCCGCCACCGGCATCCCAGTAGCCGCCACCGAAGCTGGTTGCATAGGTCGCATAGACCTTGTTGGCCAGGTTGTTGGCATACAGGCTGATGACGTTCTTACGGTCTGTGGTGGTCAGCTGCAAGCGGGCGTTGATCAGACCATAGCTGGGCAACTCATAGGTTGAGTCGATGGTGTTGACCGGGTAGGTGTCTGAGCCCGGGTAGGTCTGCTGCGGACCCTGATAGGCGTAGTTGATGTTGGCCGTAAAGTTGCCCAAGGCAGTGCCCGGGACGCTGTAGGTCAGGCCAATGTTGTAGGTCGGCGTCGGCTGGTCGGGGAACAGGTAAGGTCCCTTGTTGGCCGTCGGGTCCTTCACATCGTATTTGGTGGTGCCGAACGCACCATCCAACGACAGGCTCGAGGTGATGGCCCACTGGGCATCGACTTCCACACCGTACACATCCACATCGCCTGAGGTCACCGTCATGATCCTAAAGCCCGTGGAGGGGCAGGTCGGATCGGTGGCGATGGAGCAGGCTGTTTGCTGCGCAGACTGGCGGTTGGTCCAGGTCATGCGATAGGCGGTCGGGTTGATACGCAGTCGGCCGTCGAGCCAGGTGCTGCGGATGCCGGCTTCCAGATTCATCACCCGCTCGGGTGCGATCGGGGTGATGCCGTCGCTTTGCGCAGGGCCCGAAGAGGCAGCCGAGATGCTGTAGCTGTACTGGCCATCCTTGAACGCCTTGGACGCGGTGGCATAGCCCATCATGTCGTCGGTGAAGTGGTAGTCCACGGTGCCGCGCCAGTCCACTTCTGTCCAGCTGTGGCTGTTGCTGACTGAAGTTGAACCGCCACCCAGATAGCCCGCGTAGGTAGGTGCGAAGTCGTTGGAAGCACCAGTGCAATAATTGGTGACGCCGATTTTGGTGCAGATCGGCGTCGGGCCCGAACCGGCACGACGGGTTGCCGAGTAGTCCTTGTTGTCGATCGACACGCGTGCGCCAGCCGTCAGGTTCAGCTTGCTGGTGGCATGCCACGTCAGGCTGTTGAACTGACCCCATGAACGGGTGAACTGGCCTACGCCACCGTTGCCCGAAATGTACAGACCGGCATAGCCGTTGCCATTGGGTACACCGGCCCACGTGACACCCGAGCCGACCACCGGTGCTGCGTTGTACACGCTGGTGCCCTTGGCATTGACCACATAAGAGTCTGTCGACGAGCTTTCCTGGAAGAAGTTCAGCCCGGTAACGAGGTCAACCTTGTTGTTGAACAGGTGCCAGTTGATCAGCACTTCCTGGTTGTAGACGACAGACTTGACCACGTCCGGGCGGATCTCGGTGCCCAGGAACTGCCAGTCGGTGATGCCTTGGTGGTCCATGGCTGCATAGCCATTGGTCCAAGTGATGTCAGCCAGATCGCCGAGGTGATAGTTCACCTTGGCATCAAACTGGTAGTAGCGGCTGTCGTTGCGCTGCTCGCAGGCCTTGCCGAAGTCCGGGTTGGCATTGTCGAGGAAGCACAGGTCCGGTGCCGCATACGGATCGCTCTTGACCAGACGCGAATCGTTCACGGTAGCCAAACGCGCTTGGCCGGAGCTGGCCAGCCAGTCCGAGATCCAGTCGGCGTAGTTGCCTTCCAGCACGCCGGTGATGCCCGACTTCATGTCCCATGCGCGCATGACGTTGGGCGAGCCGTTGGACTTGGCATCGCTATACATGCCGCTGAGGGTGATTTTTAAATCTGAGTTGGGCGTGTACAGCAACTGTGCACGGGCCAAGTTGGTGGTTTCACCGCCCATCTTCTGGGTGCCGCGCGTGACGTAGCCGTCTTCTTGCAGATGACCGGCCTGCATGCGCAGGAAGAACTGGTCGTTGAGCGGCAGGTTGACCATGCCGACGACGTCGAAGTGATTGAAGTTGCCGATGTTGGTGCGCACATAGGCATCGAAGTCGCGGGTCGGCTGGCGGGTGATCAAGCGCACCGCGCCGCCTTCACTGTTGCGCCCGAACAGCGTGCCCTGCGGGCCACGTAGCACTTCGACGCGATCCAGGTCGAAAACCTTGAAGACCGAACCGGCAGTACGCGGCACGAAGATGTCGTCGATGTACAGCGCGACGCCGCGCTCGCTGGTGGCGCCGCCGCCGCCGGAGATACCGCGGATGGCGAAGGACGGGCTGTTGTTACCCGAGCCGCGCGAGCCGTTGATGGCCAGGTTGGGGGTGAACAGGGCGATGTCGGCGATGCTGGCCACGCCCTTGCGCTCCATGGCATCGGCAGACAGAGCGGCCAACGACAGCGGTGTGTTCTGCAGCGAGGTCTCGCGACGCTCGGCGGTTACCACGATCTCTTCGAGCGCGGCAGCTTGCGCCATGGCGCGTGAGTAAGGAGTGGCGGCGGCCGCTACGGCCAGCGCGACCGCAAAGGCTACGCGCGAGTTGATCAATTGCATGTATCCCCCAGAAGTTGTCGTTCGCGTGCCGGCAACAAAGCTGCCGATACGCGCGCGAGATTCATGGAAAATACAACGATCGTCAACCCTTTCCGCGGTGAAACGGCTTTTTAGGGCGTTGCCAAGACGCAACACGGGAGCCCTCGCCGGGCGGGCCGCTAGGGCGCTGCCAGGTGGAGCCTCCCTGGCCTTCACCGGCAGGGCCCCGCCGTGGCGGATGCCCCGGATCGGCGCGTTCCATGGCCAGTGCCTGACCGCGCACCTTGACGGTGGACAGGTGGGCGATGACCTCGGGCGGCATGCCAGCCGGCAGTCGCACGAAGCTGTGATCGGCACGGATGTCGATGCCATTGACCTGACGGCCTTCCAGGCGCCCCTCGTGGCATAGAGCGCCGACGATTTGGCCCGGTTCGACGCCATGCCGGCGTCCGACGGCCAAACGCCAGTGTTCCTGGGCATCCGGATTCTCGAACTCCAGAGGTGGCAGGGCCTCACCACGCGGCGCGAACTCGCGAGGCGAGTGTTCGCGTTGCTGCGCAGAGCTATCGGCCGAGTAGGTGTCGTTGCCACCGGAGGCTTGTGAGCCAGAGGCCGAGGGAGCGCCGAGCACCGGCACACCTGCATCGAGCATCGACGCCAATGCCACGGCCAGGTCCAGAGGGTCGCTGCCGGTCTCGTCTGCCAGTTGTGTGATGGTGGCGCGCAGTTGCTGGACAGGTGGTGCGGCCAAGGCTGCAACCACGCGCTCCTTGAAGCGCTCATAGCGACGGGCATGCACTGCTTCGACGCCAGGCAGATTCATCTGTTCGATGGGCTGGCGTGTAGCGCGTTCGATCAGCCGCAGCATGTTGCGCTCGCGCGGTGCGATGAACAGGATCGCATCACCGCTGCGACCGGCACGACCGGTGCGGCCGATACGATGTACATACGACTCGGTGTCGTAGGGCACATCAAAGTTGACTACGTGGCTGATGCGCTCGACATCAAGGCCGCGGGCGGCCACATCGGTGGCCACCAGAATGTCGATCTTGCCGGCCTTGAGTTGGCTGACGATGCGCTCGCGCAGTGCTTGCGGCACATCACCGTTGAGTGCTACGGCAGAGAAGCCGCGAGCCTGCAGTTTTTCTGCAAGTTCGGCGGTGCCTTGCTTGGTGCGGGCAAACACCAGCATGGCGTCGAAGGGCTCGACTTCCAGGATGCGCGTCAGCGCATCGAGCTTGTGTACACCGCTGACCATCCAGAAACGCTGACGGATGTTGGCACCGGTAGTGGTGCGGCTGCGGATGATGACTTCGCGCGGATTGCGCAAATGCCGCTGCGCGATGCGCTTGATGTTCGGTGCCATCGTGGCGGAGAACAGCGCAACCTGACGTTCTGCAGGCAGCTTGCCGAGGATGGATTCCATTGCATCGGCAAAGCCCATGGCGAGCATTTCGTCGGCTTCGTCCAGAACCACGGTGGTGACGCCTTCCAGCGTCAGCGTGCCGCGATCCAAGTGATCCATGATGCGACCCGGGGTGCCCACAATGACGTGGGTGCCGCGGCGCAACGCATTGAGCTGCGGCGTATAGCTCTGGCCGCCATAGATAGGCAGCACATGAAAGCCCTTCAAGCCGGTGGAGTATTTCTGAAAGGCTTCGGCGACCTGTATGGCCAGTTCGCGAGTGGGCACCAGCACCAGGGCCTGCGGCGCCTTTTTGCTGATATCGATGCGCGAGAGGATAGGCAGCGCAAAGGCTGCAGTCTTGCCGGTACCAGTTTGAGCTTGCCCCAGTACATCGGCGCCTTCGAGCAGGGCGGGGATGGTGGCAGCTTGGATGGGGGAGGCAGATTCGTAGCCGATTGCGGCTACTGCCGCGAGGACCTGTTCAGACAGACCAAGATCGGCGAAAGCAACGGCTTGCGCCGGTTCGGAAGCATTCATGCGGGGGGAGGCGGCTCATACGGCGATTGCCGGGGCGACAGTGTACTCGCATTGGCTGCTTTCTGCTGAGGCACCGTGCCTTTGCCGCTGTAGCTCACCCAGCACGCCAGATCTGCCTAAATCTGGCGTGCATCAGTCAGTAGCGATGATTTACAGCTGGCCGCTGTCGCTGATGCGAATCTCGACCTTGGTGCGGCCGCTGGACGAGCCGAAGGTTTCGATCTTCTCGACGATGTCCATGCCTTCGACCACTTCGCCGAATACCACGTGCTTGCCGTCCAGCCACTCGGTCACCACGGTGGTGATGAAGAACTGTGAGCCGTTGGTGTTGGGGCCGGCATTGGCCATCGACAGCAGGCCCGGGCGGTTGTGCTTTTCTTGGAAGTTCTCGTCCGCAAACTTGGCGCCGTAAATCGACTTGCCACCGGTACCGTTATGGTTGGTGAAGTCGCCGCCCTGCAGCATGAACTGCGGGATCACGCGATGGAACGAGGAGTCCTTGTAGCCAAAACCCTGCTCGCCGGTGCACAGCGCACGGAAGTTCTCGGCGGTCTTGGGCACCACGTCGTCGAACAGTTCAAACACGATCCGACCGGCGGCCTCACCATCGATGGACACATCAAAAAATACGCGCGGACGGGGATCGGCCATGGCTGCAGGCTCCTGCTCAGAGTGAAAGTAAGGGCGCGACCCTACACAGGCAGGTGGCACAGGGCAATCCACTACGTCAGCAGAATTAATGAAACATTGACGAAAATGGCCTTGCCGCTGAAGCTTCGTCGGGGCTGGCCAAGCAGCCGGTACCGCCACAACAGCATTTAGCGGGGGATCGCATGTATCAGCGCACTGGTTTTGAACGGGCCCGATTTAATCGGTTGTGGCTTGCCGCATTGCTGGCTCTGCCGGCCGCCGGCGCGATGGCCGCGGCGCCCGATGCTGCAGCTGCCTGCCAGCAGCTTGCGTCCTTCAAGGTTGCCGCGCGCGACATCGGTAAACCCACGACGGGTGCGGTCGTCACGGCGGCCCAACTGATCGCTGCTGATGCAGCCGGCAATGTGCATGGTGAGTACTGCAAAGTGCAGGGCGCCATCCATCCGGTTGATCCCAAGGCACCGGATATCCTGTTCCAGGTGAACCTGCCTACCAATTGGAACCGTAAGCTGCTGCAGTACGGCGGTGGTGGCCTCAACGGTACGGTGGTAACTGGATTGGGGCCGTATAGCCGTCAGCCCGACGGCGAGGCCTCGTCGATCAAACGCGGTTACGTCACGCTGGGCAGTGATTCGGGTCACCAGAGCACTATTGGCTTTGATGGCCGCTTTTATCTCAATGCCGAGGCGCTGGCCAACTATGGCCACCTGCAACTCAAGAAGACTCACGACGTCGCGGTGCAGCTGGTCAAGGCACGTTACGGCGGCAAGGCAGCACACTCGTACTTCATCGGTGCATCGCAGGGCGGCCACGAAGGCTTTGATGTGATGCAGCGCTATCCGCAGGACTACGACGGCGTGGTCGCCGGTTATCCGGCCCACAACGTGGTGATGTTGCATCTGTCGGCCTGGAACTATGCCAAGGCATTGCAGGCCAATGATGGCAAGAGTTGGATCAACCCGGCCAAGGCTAAGTTTGTTGTAGACACTGTGTATGGCCGCTGCGATGCACTCGATGGCGCCACCGACGGCATCATCAGCAATCTGGCCGGCTGCGAGGCGCGCAACGCAGAGCTTAAGCTGTTGCAACAGGGCAATCCGCTGCGCTGCGCCGGTGGTGCAGACACTGGCGACAACTGCCTGTCCGATGCGCAGTTGCAGGCGCTCAACGCAATCGATAAGCCCTACGAGCCGGGCTTCTCGATCTTTGCCGATGATGTCGGATCAGCAGCCTTCCCCAAGTGGACGCCGTTTGCCGGCTCCACCTTTAAAGATGG
>Ga0214919_10009226_pt1 | contig 12748 bp, 12 predicted proteins | sample LL1503_MetaG_FD_177994 | JGI IMG/M metagenome (GOLD analysis project Ga0214919, IMG submission 177994) | Freshwater microbial communities from Lake Lanier, Atlanta, Georgia, United States - LL-1503 | ecosystem: Environmental > Aquatic > Freshwater > Lake | place: USA: Georgia | collected...
TGCAATCTCCAAGCAACCTCGCTCTGTTTCAAGCATTTCAATGATGCTTTTGAGGTGACCTTGTGCTCGTTTCAGTCGCTTTGCAATACCGGGATGAGTTTCGTGCTTCATTGTGATTGAAGTTTACAGTATCCTCCCCGGGAGGATACTATTTGTTCAGTTTTCCATGAACGCGCAACCATGCAGGCCGCTTTTGCGACCGTATCTGCGGAAGGAACAACAATGCGGCAGCCACAAGAAACGGTGGCGTAGAGAAATAGACAACTCTACAAGCTGAGCCTAGGCATCTTGATCCTATTAATTGAGTGCCCGAGTCCATCACGACGGCTTATGGCTGACAGGTGCAATCGACCCAATGTAGCCGCCTGCACGCGCCTGTTAAAATCAGCTTCGTCATTGGGGAGTAGCCTCTCTTTGCATTGAAGAGGCTTGCGTCAACACACTTGTCCGGCAGGACATGGCGCAAGCGGTTCCCGAGCTTGGCAAGACCTTTGACCACAACGCCTCCGATTTCTGGCCGGGGAAGCTTTGTGGTCATTTGTCTTTGTACCGGCCTGGGAAAACATAATGGAATCTCTACTAGTATCGACTGGCGTCGTCGCTCTTGCAGAAATCGGCGACAAGACGCAGCTGCTGGCATTCATCCTAGCGGCGCGATTCAAAAAACCTTTACCCATCATTCTCGGCATCCTGGCGGCAACCGTTATCAATCACGGGCTAGCAGGCGCTCTGGGGGCTTGGATCACATCAAGTATCAGTCCCGAAGTATTGCGGTGGGGGCTGGGGGCCTCGTTCATTGGCATGGCAATCTGGACGATGATTCCCGATAAGATTGAAGAGGAAGAAACACAGGTAGCTCAGAGATTTGGCATCTTTGGTGCCACATTCATCACCTTCTTTTTGGCCGAGATGGGAGATAAAACGCAAATCGCTACGGTAGCCATGGCAGCTCATTACTCGGCACCTCTGATGGTGGTGATCGGTACGACCCTAGGTATGCTGATCGCAGACGTACCTGCTGTTTTTGCTGGCGACAAGTTGGCCAACAAGATTCCTATGAAACTGGTGCACTCTATCGCGGCAGCTGTATTTGCAGTATTGGGTATAGCTACCCTGATGGGTGCAGGTGCCCAATTCGGATTCTGACGATAAGTTGTGAAGAGGGCAGACCAAGCCGAGATCAATCATTTGTACCTAGGCAGGTTTGCCCCGTAACTTGAGTCGGAAGTGTTTGATTCAACGACTGCTTCTGGCCGGTTGCAGTCAAAACGAGGCCTGAGGCGAATAGACAAAAAAAGAGCCCGACCTGTCCTATGACAAGTCGGGCTTTTCGCTTCTATTTCACAATGTTTTCTTGCCGCCTTTGCCATCGTTGCAAATCATCAAGCATGAGCGTGGTCTGCGCAGCATCCTGAATGATTTTTTCGCAGCTTATGGCTGACGAATCTCCTGAGGGAGAAGGTACAGCGTTGGGGCCGGTAGCAGAAGTTCCGGTGGCGGGTTCGGATACGGGGGGCAAATCCCTAGTACTGGTTGCGGTGCTGTAGCACACCCCGAAACTCCTAGGATCAGGCAAACGCTCAGCCAGCAGCTTAGATTTTTTAGAAAAGTCATTTGAAATCTCCTGATTGATTTGGTTTTGCATGAGCTTCACGTCCGCAACGTGTTGCTCGAGCTTCGCGGCAAACTGCTCGTTCTTACTTTTCTCGGCATTCCACTCCCTATGGACATGCGACTCCCCTACCTGAATCCCGATGATCAAAGCCATCAAGAGCAACATCCCATCCATCAGCCAAGACCAGTTGGAAAGTAAAAATCGATTGAGCAAGTTCATTTGATTCCTCCGTCGAAGGTGGTCAGGTTGTGTTTGTTCATAACGCCAATCACTTTGTCGGCGTAGATCGGGTCAGTTGCATAGCCAGCCTTAGCCAATGCACGGACAAAGGCATCTGGGGTCACGCATTGAAAACAAGGCAAATACCTTGGGTTGCACTTCAAGAAGGCTGCATGGTCATCGATGCTCGCTTGCCAAGAGGCGTACTTGCGCCACTTCGCAGGAACTACAACCCACTGCCCTTTGAGGAACTCCTTGGTATCAAGAGTTAAGGTCTCACCACGCCACCGGCTGTCAGCTTTGATGCCAAAGAGGTTGTTGCCCGCCTTGGTCAGATCTGAATCTCCCCAGCCTGACTCAAGAGCAGCCTGAGCGATGGAGATACTTGCTGGTACCCCTGTTTGTTGGGCTGCATATTGAGCAGCCATGGCAACTTTGGAAATGAACTCTTGTGGCTTCACATTAGTTCCTTCACATCCTTGGCAACTTCATCAATTGGTGCGTCCCGATGGCTGTCAATGAAGTTGAACAGCCAACGCACTACGGCCCAACCAGGCAATCCGCAGGCGAAGATCACACCACCCATTGCATAAAGCCCAATGGAAGAGAACGCCCAGTGGTGAAGTTCGAAATGCTCGATGGTGATGGCTCCACCGCAGATGCTGGACACAACAGTGCTGATCAGACCAACCGTCCATTCACGGACATTGCGCGGTGGCGTCATGAGCATGACAACAACTGCAGCAAGGGTTGCTCCACCCGCTGCAGCACCTGCGGCACCACCTATGGCCTTGTATGCGGCGGCAGCCCCTGCGACTCCCGAGCTTGTAGGTTCTGGCATTGATTTCTCCAAAAGAAAAGCCGCCAAAGCGAACCATGGCGGCAGATAAATAAACACGACGGTGATTTCAAAAAAAGGACTATTGAAAACTACATCTCTATGACGAAGGTTGTTGCATTGAATCGAGTTGATCCCGAGCGAATTGCATCAGCAATTTCAATTGGATCGATTTCTTCAACAACTAACCTGTTCCCAAGCGATACAGCCCATGCGCGAATTGAAAGGTTTAGGTCATCTAGCAACGCACCATGGCCAAGAATGTAGTGAGAGCCTACACTTCCTAGAACATTGGCGTGACCTGTGAGCAAACCATCTCTGCGCAAGTCAGTGGGAATATGCATTGGCAAGGAAGTGAAATCCCGCACTGCATCGAATGCCAGGGTTGCGGAGGATGTAGCGTCTAAAACTCGCGAATCAGAACGAATCAACAAACGAGAAACGGCATCATGCAGGTACGGACTTCCTTGGGTTATGTAAGTCACATCAGAAACGCCAATCGATAAAAGTGCTCGAGCGAATGAGTCAATCTTGGCCGCGACTTCTTGTGGTGTTTGTCGCACACCCAATAAGTCATACCAGAGAGGAAGCATCACAACATGGCGTAATGGCCTCGTCTGATAATTGAACTCATCTAAAAGAACAAACTCATAGCCAGAATTTCGCACATAGTCGAAACCTACTTGCGCGCATCGATAGTCCCAAGAAAGCTCGGGAGCCTTCCAGTTAATAACAGATGACATCACCAAGACGCGACTTGACTTGTCATTTATGAAATCACGAAATTCGTCCGTGATCGATTCTGCAGTGAGAGGTATTCCAAGAAGCCTCATGCTGCACTTGCACTCGCTGGAGCTGCTTTAATTGGAATTACACGCTTCGAATTGTGCGGCTTTGAAGGCCATAGATCGTGGCGACTTAAGCGATGTGGTCCTTCTATCCTGACTGGTATCAGTCCTGTTAAAAACTCAATTCCAGCCGCGAAAATTGGAACAGAATCTGAATATGAGTTATCACACGAGGCACTCCAAAGGTCTCCTTCAAGAAACATGCATGCGCCACGGCAAATCTGAAGCATCGGACAGTCGGGACACTCTTCGCGCATTGACCAATGTGTTGAGGTGTTTAATTTGACATTTGCTAGATCGGTCACATGCCCAATTCGGTGCGATTCATTGTTGGGGGCAAATGAAACAGCGCTCACATTTTGGCAAGTCAATACGTTTCCACGAAGGTCGATAGCCAAAGCTTCTGGCGAGTCCATTCCACATTTTTGAGCTATTGAACTTGCTGGTCGGCGTGTTCTTAGTGAATTAATAAAACTCATCAAACGATCGCGAACACCTGATATCGATCTGACTTGACTCGAACGAATTTCATGGAATGCCATCCCACGAAAATATGCGGCATCCTCAATTGGCAAAGAAAGGGCTAGACCGCCCTCATCGTAAGCATCAACGAATGCACCTTCGCCAATAGGAACATGCCTATCCCCAGTCAGATCTACAAAGAACTTTTGAATTTCAGCTCGTGATTGATTTTCTCGATGAACCATCGAATTGAAAGATATCCGCCCTGAGGGTGAGAGGCGGGAATAAAGGTCAAGTATTGCGACACGCTTGCCTGGATCGGCTAACGGATCAGGACCACGAACATGTTGTCCTGGACCATCATGGGAAATTGAAACTACAAATCCTGTTTCATCTAACCATTGATTGATCTCTGGCGTTAGAAGTGAGCCATTGGTTATCACGGAAAGCCGAGTAACTGGGAATTTGCGGCGAATTTCATCAGCCAAAGGGCGTAAGGTTTTAATGTAGACCAACGGTTCACCGCCCCAAAATTCAATCGCATCGGGTGGAGATTTGATCCAATCATCAAGGCGTGAAATAAATTCGGCTACATCATCAGGATTTGTTTCATCACTGCGATGTACAAATCGCTGAGAGCAATATTCACATTCATAGTTGCAAGACAAGCCAAGAGAGATTTTTAGAATTCGTGGAGATGTTTTTCCAAGAGGTGTATCGCGGCTTGTCACGGGCGCGTTTGACTGCGGCGTAACTTGCAGCTGAGATACTAATGAACGCCCTTCAGAATTTGTAAGCAACGATGTCTGGTTGTCATAAAACAAGATAACGTTCTCTTTTGTTTCTGGATTGACTGAGTAAATTTTGAAGTTAGCCATTTATTCTTTCCACCTTGATGTTGAGTAAGACCTGCAAGAAGGGAGCCTCACCGTGATAGGGTTTTTGAAAATGCACAGCCCTGGCATCAAATGCAATCAAAAGCCCTCGATGTGGCGCTATCCAGAACTTTCCGGGGGTTTCCCACGGCATTCGCATTGCTCCAAATCCCGAGCTACGCCAATCGGGATTACAAATTGCAAAGGCATTGGGGCCATACGCGTTGACTTGGCTGATGAAGTCATTGGTCTTGTCTAATTCCGGGCCAATAGGGAAATAGACAGCTTGCAAGTGACACTCGTCTTCATCAGCGTGCGGCATGATTTCAACGCCACGATTTCGAACGACCTCTCTGCCTTGACAGCTGATGACATGCCCATTTGGGCCTATGAATTCAGCTATTTTTGGCATTGCATAACGAAAAAGTTCATTAGCAATTGGCACACTCCCGTCAAAGATGTCATGCTTTTGCCGGTGCCAAATTTCCTCACCAGCCTTCATCACTGCATGAACTCTTAAAAGTGATTCATACAAGCGTTGATCAAATGAAGGGTCAAGCCCGAGTGACCAAACACCCGCGTGGGTTGGGAATAAATTCAAGATCATTCGACAACCACTTCTAAGTCATCGGTGCCAGAGAAGAACTTGAATCCAACCTTAAGTTTGGCGCGTTGACCTAGAGTCATACCCATGGTGTTGAATGTCGCTGAGCCCAAACCATTCTTAGTCACTACTCGACGGGAAACGAGATATCCGGTGGTCGATTCAAGATAAACCTCCGAGTCACGATCTTCAATTGGTGTGCCTTGAGGCGTTTCAAGCCTAAACGCGAGCTTTAACTCTTCATTAGCCGCTGCAGTTTTTAATGGTCCATCTATAAATCTGACTACCGGAAGAGTTTCTTCACGAACAACTGCAAGGGTGATCGCAGGGATGATTTCAATTCGAGGATCAGATTTGATGAGTACTGGATCAAAGACGTTGAATCCCAGAGTCCAGTCGCTAATGGGCGAAGACTTGAATGGGATAAGAACATGTCCGATCGGATGCGTTTGAAGCACTGTGGCGTGATAGGCCTGAGCATCCATTTTCGAAGCAAATGTCCCAACGTAGAGATTAGGTGTTTGTTCAAAGAGTGACTCTCGAGTTGAACCAGAGGCGGCAAGGCCAACTGGTGCATAAAGCATGAAAGCGGAATGATCACCAAATTCCGGGTGCGCCTGAAGTGACTTAAATGAAATGGTTCGGTCATGAACAATTTCACCAAGAACTGCAAAGTTCCCACGCCATTCAGACACTAGTCTTTTATCAAAATACTTCCCTCCCTGAGGGTGCTCTTTATCGGGATTACCTACCCATTCACCTTGGATTACAGATCGAATTTGATAGGTAAGTGAATCGCCTTCTACTTTGACATCCAAAGCAAATGGCTGGTTTTTTATAGCGCTATAAAGTTTCATTTGTCCCCCTTAATTCAACAGCAATCACAAGCGCAATTGCAGTTGTAGCGAGTGGCATAGGCACCAAGCCGCACGGTTGAACCTGCGTCAAACAAGGTAATTAACTGGCCTGGGTACTGTTGATTCGATGCTTGTAAAAATTCGCCGCAGTTGTAGCAGTTGTCTGTGATGACGCAGTTCGGGGCTCCTTGCCATCCTGCAGATGGAAGTGCGAAGTTCCCACCACGCACGCAATTACTGACTGCATTGAAAAAGTAGTCATGGAGCCAGCCATAACTGGCGGTCCACATCTGACCACCGTTGTTCATATACATATCCCAGTTACCATCAGATTTCAAAAATCCCATGAGACCCTGGTTGTGGTGGAGGGACCGAGTGCCCCAGTCCTGATCGGCCATGTCCAGATAGTTGGCCGTGCTTGCGATCTGCAACCTCGGAACCGTCAAGGTTCCTGACATGGTGTCGCCTGATTTAGCAACACGGCTCGACAAGTCGATGGGGATTGACGAGTTACCGTTTGCATCAGGTCCAACGCCATTGACTGACCTAACAAATGCAGTCGAGTCATAGCCGTCCAACTTGTCTGCATCTGCTGCTTTGGCAGTAATACCAAGATATGTGGCGTTGTGGTTGTGGCCCAGCGCGGCATAGGTAGCGTCATGGTTGTGCCCCGACAAGGCAAAACCCGTCGAGTCAATGCCGTCAAGCAAATCTGCATTGGCCACCTTACCGACCGTGGCGGACAAATCAATGACCATCTTCCATGTTGCGGGACTGACCACTGTGAGGATGTAAAGCTTTTGCTCGTCGGTCCTGAAGCAAGGCATGCCCTGTTGCAGATTGACCGTTGGAAACGATGTGCCGCTTGAGAGTGAGAGCGCGGTCTTGTCATTGTTCAGGATCTGAGACAACGAATCCGACAGCGTCGTGGACGATGGAATTTCGGTGTAGTTCTGCATTTATTACCCTATCAATACCCTTGGGCTACCCAAGAAATGGCCCCGTTCACCCGAGTGCCAGCGGTGTTTTCAAGAACTGCGGTGAAGCCGGTGGTAGAAACTGCGCCCAGGATTCTTGGAACAGCCACCGTGGTGCCTCCTTTGAAGGTGAGCGTGACCTCTGGCGACACCCGAAACTGCCTAGCAAAGACCACCGTCACGCCATTGGCCGCGTTGCTCACCTGGGCAGTCCCACGATCAAAGACATCGGGCACATCTACCGTGACGCGCAAGCCATCTATGTAGCCTCGATCTGCATTGCTGGAGGTCAGAATTGCCCTGAACAGCGCACGCTGGTAGGTGTAGTCACCCTGAATGAAGTCACGGAAGTTCGTGTACCCCGGAGGGTGACCCGACTCCAAGATGTCCATGAAGTCCTGCTCGGTGATCTCGGTGCTGGCAACGATCATGTCGCTGATGACTCCGTTGGCTCTCCTTCGGTATTGCTCAGACAGACTCAATGCCTCAGACAACTTCAATGTTTGTGCACGTCGCAATGCCTCACTTATTGCAAACCCTTCACTGATCGACTTGCGATACGCTACGGTCCGTCCGAAGACTTCAGCGAATACGAAAGCTTCTGAGACCCTTTTGATCTGAGACTTCGTCAAACCTTCCGTAAACCTGAAACTCTCTGTCTGGGGCTTAGTCAGCACCTTTGCAGGTGTTTCGTTAAAGCTGAAGCTCTCACCTACACGCAAGATGAATGCAATCAGGTCTGTGTAGGTCTCAGCCATTGCAATCGTTTCGAACTTTCGCAGTGCGATCTGCCTTGCCAATCCTTCCGATACCTGAAACGTCTCAAATACCTGCTTGGTATTGGAGAGGCCATACTTTTCAGCCATCCCGAAGGACTCGACAAACCTCAAGACGAAGGCGATGAGGTCTGTGTAGGTCTCCACAAAATTCATGACTTCAAACTTGTTCATGACCACTGACTTACCTTGCTTTTCAGCAAAAGCAAAAGTCTCAAAGGTTTGTTTGATTCCAAGCTTCTGACTCAACTCAGCAAAGCCAAGGTCAGTGGACACATTGAGGCTGTAAACCGCCGGGTAGGCACTCGTCCAGTTTTTACCGGCAGTGGCGCTACTCCATGCAAACTTGCCATTGGCCCATGTGTAGTTGGCCCCTGGCGAGCTTGCGACATTAACGGTCTCGGCCATATCAAGCGTCCAATCAACTCATCGTGAAGGTGAAAACTGCGGTCAAGCTGTCATCTGCGCCCTTGTTCACCACAGGAAACACCACGCGATCAAACATAGTGCCGCCCGATGCTGCGTTGAACACACCCGCTTCGGTCAATGCACCTGTGGCGTCGCCTGCTGCATAACTGGCCGTGAAGGTGAACACCTTGGTGCCTGCCGTGTGGGCGTAAGTTGAGGCATTGCGTTTGATCTCAGTAACCAATGCGGTCTGGGTTGAGGCTGCAGCAGTCGTGCCCGTACCCACCGCAATCCAGCCCATCACACCCGGGCGACTGCCCGAGTTGCCAATCGCATCGGCCACGAAGTCAAAACCACCGTTAACGATGATGTTGTCTTTGTGTACGACCTCAACCTCACCGCTTAGCTTTGCCAGCACCAGCGTGAGTGAGCCCTTAATTTGCATGCCTTCATCCATCATGAGATTTCTCCAAAAAAATAGGCGCTGACCCAATGGGTGCAACGCCTTTGCTAAGGTTGTTTAATTTGTCTGAAAAGTCAGTACAGCTTGAGGACGGAATAACCAGCCGTTGGGGTGAATGGTTTGCTGGCACTTTGAACCTCACCGCCCATCTTTCCGATGAAAAGCCTGCGCTCAGTCGCCGTCTGGCACACACCAATACAAATCCGGTCAGCCACAGTCACTGGGTAAGGCACCACCACCCGGTTACAGAGTTGGTCCTCCAGAAAGAAGGTTCCAGCCACTGAGTCATAGCCGACCAAGAGGCTCACACCGGAACCCGTGGCCGTCCAGATGACCGATGTGGTGATCTGGTTCGGGATGAACCAAAAGCTCACATGAAAGACACCCGGAATGCTTACTCCCCAGGACACCTTGGTCGTATCCTTGACCAGCACACCACTGCCGTAGCGTCCATCGGCATAGGTCACACCAATGGCTTCCGAACCTACTGGGTTGCCATACCCACTGAGCACGCCATTGAGTCGCCAGCCATAGAGCTCCCCCGCTTGGAGTGCGTCCTCACGGGCCATTTGGAACCTAGCTTCGATGCTCTTGAGCGCACCGTCATAAGTCCACTGCCTCTTGCCCGCAGAGCTGATCCAAGCGTAATTGGCAGTGGACCAAGTCTCACGGTCATCCAGAGTCGCCCCAATGCTTGCAAGCAATGTGTTTTGAGCTCGATAGCTTGTGGGCAGGTTCACCTCAAACAAGTATTCAGACTGAGCCACCCCGCTGTCCATGCGCAAGACATCAAGACTGTTGACTGACTCCACTGAAGCGAAGTGCTTGATCCCCGGAAACCTTGTCGCTTGCGCATCCATCGTCACCAGCAGGTTGGCGTTTTGCGGTTGCGCCACCACCGTCGATACAAAGGTAGCCTCATCCGAATAGATGCCAGGAGATGCAATCGCTTTGATCCAGAACTTGCGCTCACCATCAAACCCCGATGGCAACGTGAAACTGCTGGACTTCACCTCTGCAATGAAGATCGAGGTGTCCCATGCTGCCCCTTCCCTTAACTCGTAAGCCACGACCTCAGGTTCTGGGTTGGGTAGCCAACGAAATTCAAGTCTGTTCGCAGACTGCACCACATCGAACTGTCTGACCGCCATTGGGGCCAGCAAGAGCAACTGAAATGTCGTGACATGCGTGCTGTACTTACCCGATGTATCAAAGGCCCGAATGAAGTAGTTGTACTGTCCTGATTCACTCTGGTCATGCACAAGCTGTGTACCAGCCGTTTGACCAACCAATTGACCTGAGTCCCAGCCCGTTCCCACCCGAACTTCATAGCCAGCCAAATCAGCATCAGTGTTTGCTGCCCATTTCAAGAGCAGATCAGTCGTGCGTCGATAGACCAGAAAGTCTTGAACATCGTCCGGAGGTTGTAACTTCCCAAGGATGGGTTGCGTCAGCGATGCTGCCGTCCCAAGCTTTCCTGAAACACCAACAGCCTTGACCGTAAAGACATAGTCCCCAGTTTCGGCATTGCGAATTTCAAGATAGCTGCTGGAGACTCGAGGCAATGTGACGGTGTTGCCACCATTGACCCGATAGCTCACCTGATACTCAAGTGCGCCAAAGACCTGTTCCCAAGCCACCTGAATCAGAACTAGTGCCTGGTCCTTGACCCGGTACAAGCTCTCAGACACCGTCAAACCAGTTGGGGTTGCAGGAGTCGTAGACAGCACCGTGATGTCACGGGGCTGGAGTGCCAAGCCCTGCTCAATCGCCGCGTACTTGCTTGGATTGTGCGCAAGGGCAGTGATCTCATGAATACCTGGTTCGCTCTCAGCGACTTGCACCACCCGAAAGAGTTGCGTCTCGACCTGGCTGGATGCCAGGACCCAAATCGCCCCTGCTTGTGGGGCGGCTGAAAACGCGCTCGTTACTCCAAGTGTTCTGCCGCTGAAAGAGCCAACTTGTCGCTCCTCAACCGATCCAGCAGGCGTAATCACTGAAATACGCCATGAGCCTGCCGGTGGGTCCTGGTCGAGCGTCACTGTAACTGTGGTGGCCGCAGCAATACGACCTCCAAGTCGCAAGCCACCTCGGCTGGAGTCGGCCACCTTGATGACGTCCCCAGGTCGAACCACAGCTCCTTCAAGTCCTGTACGAAATGTGATGATCTCCGACTCTGATTGCTCTGAGTAAAGCAACCATTTGCCCACTCGATTTGCTTGCCCCCTTGAGGTGCACCCCATGGCCACAACATCAGCCTGAACTACCCCGTAGCGAGCGATGCCGTCGACATCCTCCACATATTCCACCTTTTGACGGTAGAAATCATCTGGATCAATCCAACTCACCAGTGCAACTGTGTGACGCGCTTTGGCAGATGACCCTTGGTAAGAAAAGTCACCATCAATGACATTGGCAGCCGTGAATTGATAGACCGGGTCCTGCGGAGCATCCTGCGTCACGGTGATTGCACCACCAGACCAATACGCCATGCCCCTGAATATCGAGGCCATGTCTTGCACGACCTTGTATGCCTGTTCGCGTGTCTGCAAGTACAGATTACAGGTGAATCTTGGTTCGTAGCTGCCAAGGCCGTTTGGCACCAATTCATCACAGTAGCGTGCTACTCGATAAAGGGCCCATTTATCGACCTGCGCCTCTGGGATGTAGTTTCCTAGACCGTAACGGGTACTTGTCACCAGATCGTAAAAACACCATGCAGGGTTGTCAGTCCATGCGACTTTGAAAGTACCGTCCCACACCCCCGAATACGAACGAGTTTCAGGAAAGTAGTTAGAGGGGATGCGCACCCGAAGCAGCTTTAAGTCATAGCTGCGCTTTGGGATGGAGCTGAATTGAGAGGCATCGACCCGAAGCGCCATCAAAGCACTGTTGGGATAGCGAAGCTTGCTCTCAATGACCTCAGTGTAGGAATCCAGAAACGTTTTGTTCTGAATATTGGTCTTAGTTGAATCCTCCGTGATTCGACGCAGTCTTACATCCCAAGGTGCAGGACCATTCAAAGGAATGTAGTAGCTGCGTTGATACTTGGTTGTGGTTTTCCCCGAAACCGAGTCGAACACCACCTGCGTGAAACCACCGCCATTGCTTTGCACATCAATCGCAAAGTCAACCGTTGTCCCGCTCAAATCACCATTGGTCGGGTCTTGATAGGTCAGTGACGGAAAACTGATCTTGAGACGCACAGCATCTACATCAGGGTCAGTGATCGCTCTAACCACGGGCTGGTTGTATTTGCACTCAACTCCAACAGCCACTTCATTCTCAACAGATGAGAAACCGGGGATATAGCTTTGCTGTTGGGTGCCGTTTCTACTCTCTAGGGTAACGCCAGAAAAGTTGTAACTGCCGTCTGAATTCTGAATGGGCGTGTCATCAAGATAGACCGACTTCAACCCATTGGCCAAGCCTTGAATCTCGCCTTCACACACCAGATCAACAACCCGGGCAAACGCCTTGGAGCGTAGACTGTCTGCAGCCTCTTGGGCGACACGCGCACTACCCCCGCCACCTTTACCTCCACCACCAGCGCCAATGATGAGCTGAGGTTCACTCACAGATTGCTCAATAGACGAATTCACACCGGCACCTCATCCACATCGATTCCTGCGCTGATGACAGCAGATCCCACAATCAATCGCCCGTAGCCCACTGGTACGGGTTGTCCTTGTGCCGTTGTATTCACAGCGCCATTGAATGCATAGCTGGGCTTGTTCTCTGGCCGCTCAGACGGGTCAGTTGACTTAGGCGTTGGCGCAATCATTTGAGCTACACCACCCAGAATC
>Ga0214919_10009227_pt1 | contig 12748 bp, 12 predicted proteins | sample LL1503_MetaG_FD_177994 | JGI IMG/M metagenome (GOLD analysis project Ga0214919, IMG submission 177994) | Freshwater microbial communities from Lake Lanier, Atlanta, Georgia, United States - LL-1503 | ecosystem: Environmental > Aquatic > Freshwater > Lake | place: USA: Georgia | collected...
TCCTCATCACAACTAGATGTGTTCTATTCACGCGCATAAGGTGTTGGTTCACGAGGTGTTGTGAATTCTTTGGGGGCAAATCTGGGGGCGAATACAAGATTTATGCGTGCAATCACGCATAACAGTCACGTCTCCGGCTTATAGGGCGACTCTTCTTTAATTCGTTACTGCGAGTAATCGTGTATATATGTAATACTTTGAGCACGATGGCTTGGTAGTAATTGGGAGTTGGCTTGATGCCGACTCCCTTTTGCTTTCCATATTAATTCTTATACACAGTTACGACTGCTAAATATTTCCTAAGGTTGGGAAAGCCGTAACTTCGCTCCCGTGTTGGGGGCGTGTTGTAATTGGCAGCCTGTTGGTTTACCAAGTCATCGGAGCGGGTTCGAACCCCGTCGTCTCCACCACAGTCTTAACTGTTTTAGCTCGACCTATTGGTAATGGTCAAAAGAGTTGAATCGGATATGCAAGGGAGGGCCTCGAGAGATCGGGGCCCTTTCCAATTCACTTTCTTATAGGGCGGATCTTCTCAACGTAATAGATACTGCGAGTAACTTAGCTTTTGTGACATACTTGTGGCACAGATGTTTGGTAGTAATTAGGACTTGGTTTACACCAAGTCCTTTTTGCTATCCACAGCAAGTGAATTTCAACAGAGTCGATACTTTCTCATTTTCTAATTCTGATTCAACCTTAACTTCGCTTCCGTGTTGGGGGCGTGTTGTAATTGGCAGCCTATTCGTTTACCAAACATCTGGAGCGGGTTCGAACCCCGTCGTCTCCACCACAGTCTTAACTGTTTTAGCTCGACCTATTGGTACTGGTCAAAAGAGCTGCATCAGATATGCATGGGAGGGCCTCGAGAGATCGAGGCCTTTTCAAATTCTTCCGGCTTATAGGGCGGTTCTTCTTTTATACTGGCACCATGAAGTATGTAATCTCTGTGATTGATAACCTTGACAATCCTGGCACTGCTGCCGAGATGGTTGAAATAGACAAGTTCAATGATTCGTTGCGCGCAAATGGTCACTGGATCTTTGCGTGGGGTTTGCAACCACCCAATTCTGCAATAGTGATTGATAACCGTAATGATGCAAACATCAGCACGGGCAAGCCTCTATTTGATGCGAAAGAGAACTTCAGTGGACTGTGGTTGATTGAAGTTGAGAGCCCTGAAATAGCTGAAAGGTTGGCGTATGCAGCTTCAAAGGCATGTAATAGAAAAGTGGAACTTCGCCCAATGCATTAAGCGTGGAGCGAATGCCTCCGGCTTATAGGGCGGTTCTTCTTTTATTTTTCGTCACAGCGAGTAACTTGATTTTTATGTCATACTTCCACTCCGCTTGTTTGGTAGTAATTAGGACTTGGTAAATAGCCAAGTCCTTTTTGCTTTCCACAAGGCATTTTTAATCACAATACAAAGTTCTGAACTGAAAGACCAGAGAAATAAACCGTAACTTCATGTCCGTGTTGGGGACGTGTTGTAATTGGCAGCCTGGTCGTTTACCAAACAAGCGGAGCGGGTTCGAACCCCGTCGTCTCCACCACAGTCTTAACTGTTTTAGCTCGATCTATTGGTAATGGTCAAAAGAGTTGAATCGGATATGCAAGGGAGGGCCTCGAGAGATCGAGGCTCTTTCTATTTTCAGCTGACTGATAGGGGGGATCTTCTAAAAAGGCTCAAATGGTTAGAATGATATATGGACCTACAACTAGCAGTTGAAGATTATAGAAAATCAACCGAATCCTTTATTTCTGTGGTTTCTGGATTAACTGCATCCGAATTGGATAAAGTTAAAGACCAAAGTTGGAGTGCAAGACAAATTATTCATCATGTCGCCGATAGTGAAGCTCAGTCATATGCAAGGCTGCGAAGACTTATTGCAGAACCTGGGACAATTATCCAAGGTTATGACGAAGGGGCATGGGGCGAGAATAAAACTTTAGGTTACGAAGTATTGCCAATAGATAATTCTCTAGCTGTATTTGTTGCTGTTCGGGCTTCTTCACTTGAAATACTTAAGAGACTATCGGTAAATCAGTTAGATAATTATGGAATGCATAGTGAATCGGGTAAGTACACAATAAATAAATGGCTAGAAACCTACATTAAACATCCAATAGAACATGCCGAGCAAATTCGCTCTGGTTTATAGAGTTTTATAAAAAGTTTTCCAGTAGGCTCCGATTGTGACAATTTCAATGAATCGAATGTTGGCTCATATGGCTTGGGCAAATCAAAAGACAATTGCACATTTGCAGACACTTACTGAAGAGTCGCTTACTGCTTTCGCAACTAATCCCGAATGGTTTGTTGCTGAAATAATTCATCACATAGTTGATTCAGCCGATCACCTTGCATTTCGAATTAGCTGTATTCCGGCGTTAACTAAACCAGGGGATCCTTGCATTGATGACGTAGAGAAAATCACGGATCTGGAGCGGATTAAAAAGCAACTTGCGATAGTCGATAGTGCGCTAGCAGATTGTGTTAAATTGGATGATATACAAGTTGAATTTGAAAACTCCTCAGGAAATCTTGTAAAGCGATGGCGTTCGACAATTCTTTCCCAAGCAATCCACCATGCCACTGAACACCGTGCGCAGATTGCTAGCGCGTTAGAAGCTAAGGGTTTTAAGCCAGTAGACCTTGATGAAATAGATCTCTGGGCATACGAGATTGAAACCGGGAATTAATTAATCCAAAATCGGAAGCGTAATTATTGCGCTTGGATGGCATCGTGAACGTATTGTGCCAACCCTTTAACGCGACCATCGTAATATTCTTTAAATCGTGGATCTTCAAGATATAAAGTTGCTAGTTTCTTCTGCATTTCAACAGAACAATCGTAAAACCATTTAGAAATAGCTGCACGATGCGCAGTTACGGCAGCGCGCGTTTTCTCTGAATTTACTGGCAAACTATTTCCTAGAGCATAGACAAATAGTTCAGTTGCAGCCTCTTGATCAACTTTGGCCGCTGCAAAGTCAGCTTGTGAATACTTTGTAGATTTGGCTTTAGATTGTCGGAACGCTTCGGTATCTCCCCAACGCTCTTGGACTTCTTTGTCATATTTGCGCACAATAAATTTTAGCGTCAAATTGCTAAAAACGTTGGAAACTAATACTAATGGCTAAATGCACGAAGAGCTCCTTTTTCAAATTGCCACGTGAATATCTCTAAATTATGGTGCGAGAATTCTGATTTTGAATTTGTTCTTAAAAAATTTATATAATAAAATCAGCGAATGTCTGAAATTTCTAAGCGGTTACTTCGCCATATGGCATGGTGTAATCAAAAAATTTATGATTCAGTGCAAAAGCTTCCAGATGATGCATTGAATGCTTTTATAGTAAACCCAGAATGGACTGCTGGTCGAATTCTGCAACATATAGTTGGCGGAGCCGATTGGTATGTGTATTGCCTGACTGAAGCCGATTGGCGCGATATTAAATTGCCCAAGTCAATGGGTGATCTAGATTTGTTAAAGGTGCAGCTAGCTGAATTTGATGAAAAAATTTCGAAGCAAGCGGATCTTCCTGATGTTTACCTGACAATAACCGAAAACGATAATAGTTGGCAAAATCTGCGTTCTACCATTTTGGCTGAAGCTATTTATCATGCTGCTGAACACCGAACGCAATTGATTGATGCTCTTGAATCTAAAGGATTTAAACCAATCTCACTTGATGATCTCGATTTATGGAAATTTGAAAAATATGAAAATAACTTATAACAAGTTATCGGCTTTAGTTCAGGCAAGAAATGGATTTTTGAATTCGCAATCTTCAGTGGCTTCTAGTTCAAGTAAGCGATTCCATTTAGAATTTCTCTCGGCACCGTGAGTTGAGCCAACTTTTATTTGTCCAGCACGCCATCCAGTTGCTAAATCGGCTAACCATGAATCTTCAGTTTCGCCAGAACGGGCAGATACTACGGTATTAAAACCGGCAGATTGTGCTTGTTTAAGTACCGATTGGGTAGAAGTTACAAGCCCATTTTGGTTTGCTTTTATCAAGATGGCATTTGCCGATTTTTCACTAATGGCTCTATCTAGTCGACCAGAATTAGTAGTTAATAGATCATCTCCCAAAATTTGTAAATTCTTGGGAGCTAACTTGGAAAAATAACTCCAAGCGTTCCAATCATCCTCAGCGAAAGGATCTTCAATCGAAATAATTGGAAAATTTCTAACTAAATTCAAGCTGTATTCAACAAATTCAGCGCTTGAAAAATTTTCACCGTTGGTGGTTAGTTTGTAATTAGAACCATCAAAAAATTGCGTTGCAGCAATATCTAAGGCTAGCGATATATCTCTACCAACTTTTAGCCCTGTTTCAGTAATAGCACCCAAAACAAATTCGCAGGCGTGTTCAGTTGATTCAAATGGAATGCCAAGGCCGCCCTCATCGGCAACTAGATGCGTGATTTTTCCGGCTTCGCTGCCAAGTTTTGCTGCCATTTCGCGTACTGCAACAATCCATGAGATTGCCTCAGTAAAAGAATTTGCCCCATTTGGCACGATTAATATGTCTTGAATGTCTAAAGCTCGTTTTGCGTGAGCGCCGCCAGAAAGAATATTGACCATCGGCATTGGAATTAATAGTTTGCCAAAGGGTTGAAAGAATCTTGCCAAAGAAACCTTATTAGTGTGTGCGTTTGCAATTGCTGCAGCGAGTGATATTGCAAGCGTTGCGTTAGCGCCTAAATCTTGATGACTTTCCGTGGGGTCAAGCTCTACTAGTTGCTGGTCTACCTTTATGAGATCTATGGTTTTGCCGATTAAATTGGGGGCAATCTTAGAATTAATATTATTCACGGCTAGGTGCACTGATTTACCAGAATAATATTTATTAGAAAATGAATTATCACCATCGCGTAATTCAACGGCCTCATGCTTACCGGTTGATGCACCTGATGGGACTCTTGCAGTGTGTGTGCTGCCATCTTCAAGTGAGATTGCGGCAGCAACAGTAGGTTTTCCCCTCGAATCAAGTACTTGATAACCAATTACTTTAATTATCTTCATCTGGCACTCACATCGAATAGTTCGCGGGCATCTTTAAAGCGAGATTCGGCTAGTACTTTCTTCGTATATTTCTGTAGTTTTTCCTGCTGATCGGGGTTTAAGTAGTTAACCGGTGATTTACCTTCAACTCTTGCGAGAGAAATTTGTGCAGTATGCAACGCAAGAGAAGGAGATATTGCGTGCATTTTTTCATAAGCATCTAAGAAAACATTTGCAAGTTGCGAAAATTTAATAGCAGTTTGCTCATCTGCGGCGCGGAAGAATTTACATAGTAGATGCGCGACTAGAAAAGCGAGATCAAATACGGGGTTTCCGATATGCATTACTTCAAAGTCCAAAATATAAACTTGGCCAGTCGGTGAAACCATAATATTCTTAGGTGAAAAATCGCCATGAACAATTGTCGTGTGTTCACTTTCTAATTCATTTATCAAACTATCAATAACTTTTTGCAAATCTGGATTTCGTTTTGACACGAATCTATAGAAAGGATCCACGCGTAATTGCTCAAAGAGAGTATCTTCTTTAAATTGCGAAATGGTTTCGGGATTGGATTCGCCGAATAAGTGCCATGTGGCCAGAGTTTCACCCAACACTTTTGCCACATTTAAATCGAAAACACCATCTAAAAGGTCTGATTTCCAAACTGTGCTATTCAACGGTACTCGTTCCATTATTAATACAAACTCAATAGGGTCTATAAAAACTAAGTTTGGTACTTGCCTTGGGCTTAATTTATGGAAAAGTTGCAGTGCATCCGCTTCAACAATTGCGCGCCTTTGGTCAGCTTCCCATTTTTCCGCAACTTTTAATTCCGGAAGTGCTTGTTTTAAAACGAAATTTCGACTCTTGGTAGTAATAGCAAGAACCGTGTTCGAAACTCCACCAGTAAGCGTTTCAATAATTACCTTTTCGCCAGCGGTTAGCACTCCGTGTTTAATTAAATAAGGTAATACCGACACTTCATTTAGCAGTTCCAAAAGTCGTTGCTCTCCTTTTACAGCATTATCTAGCGTGAGAAATGATGAATTGCGTCCCAATCCCATTGGATACCAAACCCTGGTTCTGTGCTCAGTATCGCCTTTCCATTACGAATTTCAATTGGTTTTTGCAGTAAATGGTGAAATAAATCTATTTCGTATCGTGGATCTAAGTATTCCAAACCGCCAGGATAGAGATTTGGGGTAGCCGCAGCTAATTGGGAGTGGACTTCGGTATGAATGTGGGTAGCAAAGGTTTTTCCTTTTTGGTGTGCGAAAGAAGTTGCCTTCAGGAATTCGCCTACGCCGCCTATTACTAAGGCGTCAATTCTTAAAATGTCAGTTTGGTTGTAATGGAGAACTTGCTCAGCCATTTTTGAAGATGCTAGTGATTCTCCAAAAGAAACTGGCACACCAGTGGCTTCTCGAAGTGCGATTGCTGTTACCCCTTCTGATTCGAGAAATGGATCTTCAACGAATGCAATGCCAAATTCCTTAATTAGATTTACTCGCTTTATGGCATTTTCCAACGTTTTTAAGGTTCTAAAGGCATCTAGAGCTACTAATGGTCTGTCACCGACTTTTTTACGAAGTACTCTTAAACGATTAGCATCTCGTTCAGGTGTATCTGCGCCCATTACAATTTTGAAGGAATTGATACCTCGGCTTAGCGCAAAATCAATTTCTTCTTCCAATCCTGATTCATCTTTGCCGTAGTGATATCCAATAACTGAATAAATTGGTACTTCACTTACTGTGGCTCCCAGCATTGCGGCCACGCTTTTGCCAACGCGTTTTCCGGCAATGTCATGTAGTGCGAGATCGACTGCGCTTGCCGCAGAAGTTACTGAACCATGTTCTGCAGATTGCCAATTGAATCCTAAAATTAATTTACGAATTTCTTCTGGCGATTCAGCGCTTTGACCGATTGCGACTGGGGTCATCACATCATCAATAATTTTTGCCATCGGTAGTCCGCGGCTATAGCAATAACCAACACCAACGATTCCCTCAGATGTTGTAATTTTTACAACCGAATACGTCCGATGAGTTATGCGCGCAGACCCAACCGCGAGCGGCGCTGGAAGTGGGACTCTGGCTTCAAAAGTTTCAATTGAATTTATTAGGTCCACAATCGTCGAGTTTATATAGTTGATTAAGTTACCGTCAACTGTTTACAATAAAGTAATTAATCCAGACGCACTAATGAAATGAGTTAGCGATGAAAGTACTGCTCTTTGGTGGCACTCGGTTTATGGGCCGTTATGTTTTGAAAGCTTTATTAGCTCAAGGTGCAGATGTAACAATCGCAAATCGTGGAACCAGAGATGAGAATGCTGGTGCGACAAATGTAATCTGCGATCGTTCACAACCTGGTTCGTTAGATCAATTCGCCAATTCAAAGTTTGATGTTGTCATTGATTTTTCTGCATATGCCTCAGCATGGGTAGAAGAGGCAGGTAATTTCTTCGCGAATAGAATTGAAAAATATATATTCATCTCAACCGGTGCGGTTTACTCTTCGAGCAGTATTTTTCCGATAACTGAAGATTTTCCTAAAGGACCACCACATCCATTCGCTGATTATGCAAGAGAGAAAAATCGTTCAGAAGCTTTACTTTTAGAATTTAGCGAAAAGGGTTTCTTTAACACTACTTCTTGTCGGTTACCTTTTGTCTTGGGTCCTGATAATTATGAAGATCGTGAGTCTTTTGCATTTAGCCGTCTACTAAAAGGATTACCAATTTTGCTTGGCAATGGTGGTAAATCTATTCATTCATTTGTCTACGCCGGTGATGTCGCTGATGCATTAATTGCCATAATAAATGCTGGTAAATCCGTAGATAAACAAGCCTTTAATATTGCTACTCAGCAAGCGACGACGTCTCGGGGTTTTGTGGAATTAGCCGCAAAAGTTTGTAAAAGAGAAGCGAACATTTTGTCTTACAACCCAGATGATTTTGCGTTAGATGTCGCAAATTTTGATTTGCGAAATGTGGCGTTTCCATTTCCAGAGAACAATGGTTATCTTAGTTCTGCGAAAATAAAACAAATAATTGATTTCCAACCTAAGCATGATTTATCGAGCATGTTAGAAATTTATTACAAGTGGTGGCTCGAAAAGGGAGATTTAGAACCCAAGGCATATCCATTAGAGCAGAGGATTCTAGAAAAGCTCGCTAACTAACTCTGGTCAAAACTACAAACTTGTGGCTTTGAATTTTATTAATACTATTCACCAATGGCCATGGATGCAGATCGAGAAAATGCCGCGAAATTCGTGTTTCCACACCATGACGGTAGTGAGCTTTATCTATCAAATTCCGCACCTAAGTTAGGTGAAAAAGTTACTTTTAAAGTGCGAGTGCCGAACTCTTATAAGTTCGAACAAGGTGTCATCCGCTATTACCATGATGGTGAACCTCGAACTGATTATTTGAAATTGTCTAAAAGCGGAAAAGTCGAATCTTGGTGGAAAATTACAATTCAGATAATTAATCCGCAAACCAAGTATAGATTTCTTTTTGCTGGAGAAGGTAAATTTGATTGGTTAAATGCAGCTGGTTTGCATCATCACGACGTCCACTCAAATAGCGATTTTTTGATTATTGCTAAGCCCGCTTATCCAAAATGGCTGAATAGTTCAATTTTTTATCAAATCTTCCCAGATCGATTTGCTTCTAGCGGTAAGAAGAAATTGCCCGATTGGGCCCATGAGCAACCTTGGAATAGTTTTGATAATTCTAAAAAAAATTGGAATGGCCAAGAGATTGCGGGCGGTGATTTAACGGGAGTTAAATCAAAGTTGGATTACATATCCGATTTAGGAGTAAACGGTATTTATTTCACACCATTATTTCCATCTAAATCTAACCATCGATATGATGCGACTAGTTTTGAAGAAGTAGATCCTCTGCTGGGAGGGAATACAGCTTGGTTCTCATTGCGAAAGGCTGCGGAGAAGCGAGGCATTCGATTAGTTGGAGATTTGACTTCTAATCATTGTGGCGCTGGCCATTATTGGTTAGAACGTGCGCAAAAGAGTAAGAAGAGCAAAGAACACGGATATTTCTACTGGGATAAAAGCTTTGAGTGGGGTTATGTAGGTTGGTGGGGCTTGAAATCCCTACCTAAGTTGAACTTTGCGTCGAAATCATTACGGAAAGAAATGTATGAAGGAAAGAACTCAATAGTTAGAAAATGGGTATCGCCAAAATTTGGTATGTCTGGATGGCGAATTGATGTTGGGAATATGACTGGAAAATTGGGTGAGATAGATATTCATGATGAAGTCATGCATGGAATCAGGAACGCAATGGATAAAGTTGCACCTAACGCCTGGTTAGTTGCCGAGAATGGTGATTTTGTTGCAGATGATTTAGCTGGGTTTGGTTGGCATGGCACTATGAATTACCAAGGGTTCATGCGTCCAATCGCTTCTTGGATGAATAAGGGCGCAAAGTTAAGTGGTGGGTTTCAAGGTTTACCAATCGATTCCCCAACTATAAATGGAATCCAACTTGTTGAAACCATTAAAAACTTCAATGGTTCCTTGCCTTGGCGGGCGCTAACCGCATCGATGGTCTTATTAGATTCTCATGACACTCCGCGCTTTCGCACAATTGTAAGTGGCGACCGTGAGCGACATTTAGCTGCGATGACAATGTTGCTTACATATCCGGGCGTGCCTTCTATTTTTATGGGTGATGAAATTGGTTTAGAAGGAACTCATGGAGATGACACTAGAAAAACCATTAAATGGGAGGATAAAAGCGAATGGGATTTGGAGTTCTTAGCTGCAGTAAAGCAATTGACTTTGTTACGCCGTCGTGAAGATGCCTTTGTAAACGGTGGGCTACGTTGGGTAGCAGCTGAAAATGGCTATATCGCATACCTTCGTGAATCTAAAAAGAGTTCAGTTTTAGTCCTAATCGCTTCAAATGGCGGCGATATAGAAATTGATTTAACTAATTATGGTTACGAAGTCTCAAAAACTCTTTATGGTCAAAGTGCACATGGGAAATTGATTAAATTCAATAGCAAAGGTGCCACCCAGGCAATTTGGAAATTAAAGTAAAATTTTATGAAACTCAAAATATCAGCATTGGTTTATGCGTTAGTTATGGTTACTTCTTTCACCACACCAGCTAACGCCGAAGTCATATCGACCTTAAAAGATCGGCCATTTAATCTGTTTGTTCCAACAACTTATAAGAGCCAAACGCCTGCTCCACTGATTATTGCGTTGCACGGATATTCCTCAAGTTCGGAAGTAACCGAAACACGATGGGGATTAGATTTAGTTGCGGAGAAGAACGGCGTATTGGTTGCCTATCCAGAAGGCACAAAAGATTTGGCCGGAAATCGTTTCTGGAATGCCACACAAGCATGTTGTGATTTAGGTAAATCAAATATTAATGATGAGGCGTATCTAATTTCAGTAATCGATGAAATTTCTAAATTATACGCAGTCGATCAAAAGCGAATATATTTACTTGGCCACTCTAACGGTGGATTTATGTCGTATCGCATGGCCTGTAAGAGGGCAGATCGATTTGCTGCGATCGTAAGCGTTTCTGGTGCAATGTTCTCTAACGCGAGTGATTGTGTACCAAATTCTAAAGTTTCAGTCTTGCAAATTCACGGAAGTTCTGATGCAACAATTCTATTTACTGGCGGGACTTTAGGAGGCAATCCTTATCCATCTGCAAAGGGCTCAGTTGCAGCTTGGGCAAAAATAGATGGGTGTACTTTAAAACTAACTACATTAAGAAACAAATTCGATTTAGATCGGTCAATTCCTGGAGCTGAATCCACTAAAAGTAAATATTTAAATTGTAAACTTGGGACTTCAGTTGAGCTTTGGATTATTAATAATGGAGTTCACGTACCGAAACCATCAACAAATTTTGCAAGCGAAGTGATGAATTTCTTATTGAGTAAAAGCAAGAATTAGGTTTACCTTTTTTTAGAACGATTAGTAAGGTGAGTGCTAGCCCTGTGACTAGGGTTTCAATTAATTTCCAATTACTAATAATTGTGAGCCATCAGATAGTTGGGTAAGTGCTAACCCCGCTATAAACCCCTATATATCTATATAAAAGTGAAAAAATTCCGTTGTTAGTAAAGATTTCACTAACGGAGAGACGGAGAATTCAGATGGAAAACGGCAATAAATTTAAATTTACTAAAGCAATTGTTTTTGCTACCGCTTTTGCATTTCTTGCTTCCAGCAGTTCAATCGCAACTGCTGCTTCTAAAACTATTATATGTTACAAAGGAACTGCCTCTAAGAAAGTTACCGGACCCGCACCTAAGTGCCAAGTTGGTTGGTCTGCCACGAAACCAGGTGCAAAACCAGCTTCTTCTACAACTGCCAAACCAACAGCATCGGCATCTCCAACAACAACTGCTAAAGCTTCAAGTAGCGCTTTGGCATTTAACGGCACATACACTGGAAAGATTTCAATGATCTGGAGCGATAGTGATGTGCGCGTTCCGTCAGTAACTGGCGCAGGAACTGGAACAGTTTTAGGACTTGATGAATTAACTGGTACTGGAAACGCCGCCCCGATGGGTCAATGCGATTCATTTGATGGTACCGGAACGTTAAGCGGTGGTGGAAATACTCTCAAAGTAACTTTTGATTCTTCTGCTAAAGCTTGTGCTGATGAAGGTGCCGCCCCTGCAAATGTAACTATCACTGGAAACGCCATAGTTAATGGCGGAACTGGAAAATTTGCTGGCGCTACTGGAACTTTAAAAGTTACAGGTTCTTTCTCTGTTAAGTCTACCGCTGCTGGTACAAATGAAAGCAGCACTTTCAAAATAACACTTGCTGGAAATATAAATACCAAGTAGCCCAACCTGCAATACAAACAAGAATAGAAGGAGAAGTAAATGAAAAGATTGGTTTCAACAATCGCAATAACTGCTTTCGCGCTTATTGCAGGAGTAATACCAGCAATAGCTGCAACGACTCCAACATTAGTCATTTCTGGTGGCAGCACCGTATTTGGCTTAGATCCTGCAATCATCGTTGCCACCGCAAGTACCGCCGGTACTGTTAAATTTACTGCCTCTGGCAAAGTAATTTCTGGCTGTGAAACAGTTGCAACAACAACAGTTACACCATTTGTTGCTAAATGCTCGTGGGTGCCTGCTGCAAGTGGCGCGACAATTTTAACGGGGACGCTCACACCAACAGATTCCACAAATTTCAACGCAGTTGATTCAGCCCCTTTCACAGTGAAAATTGGGGTAGCGGTACAAGGGGTAATTTCACCAATACACCTATATGTAGATACCGTGTTGGCAAGCGGATCAACTGGGGCACTTGCACCACGCTTTGGTGTCAGCTGTGCAATCACTAGCCAATTCATCGTCGGGCAAACAATTGTTTTCCGAGTCTATGGAAATAATGCCGACCTTGGTGGCGCAGTAATGGATTCATCAAATACTGCTAAGGCTTATATTGAAGTAGCTGGTATTAAAGATCCTCTTCCACTTACATATGGAAATCACAGCGGCGTCGCATTCTGGACTGGAATTTTAAAAACTGGCGCAGCTCCGCTATATAACACCTTAGGTGTCATCAATTTCAAAGTAACCATGATTGCCAAGGACCAAACATCTATCAAGGTGCTTTCTACCAAGATTGTGCCAAAAATGTTGGATGGCAAGCGCGTAGTTGATGAAAACGGTCGAAATGTTTATGAGCGAGTTAGCTTTTTC
>Ga0214919_10009228_pt1 | contig 12748 bp, 13 predicted proteins | sample LL1503_MetaG_FD_177994 | JGI IMG/M metagenome (GOLD analysis project Ga0214919, IMG submission 177994) | Freshwater microbial communities from Lake Lanier, Atlanta, Georgia, United States - LL-1503 | ecosystem: Environmental > Aquatic > Freshwater > Lake | place: USA: Georgia | collected...
AATCTCTAATCTTCGCTTTGTCCATCTTGCAAAAATAGTCTATCATATAAATATGAAAAATAGGGGCTGCGTAACATCAGTAAGTAATATCAATCATACCTGTTAAATTGAAATAATCTCGCGCACTACTGTACAAATAATCCTCTGCTTTTTCTACAATCCCTGCTACTACGGGGTTGTTGTGAATGTAATCTAATGCGTCATGTGTTTTTTGAGTCTCATTTAATTCTATCGGATGATTATCTTGCCGCCATAGTTGAAAATTTTCGTTATTACTATTTTTCTGCCCAGCTCTTTTCATCATCCATAACAACCATTCTTTCCGGCTTTCTCCTGGATGTGAAATTATAGCCTGTTTTAAAGTTAATGATGTATGTTTTTTCATATCTCGCATGATATTTTCAAGCTTGTTTTCACTCGAGCCAATAATCATGTGCACATGACTGCTCATAATACACCAACCATATAGCTCCATTCCTTTTTGTGCTTTACAATACTCCCAGCTGTTTAACATAATCTGCTTATACTCATTTCTGACAAAAAGATCTATCCAGTAAACTACTGCAAAACTTACAAAGTATAGCTGACTCTGGTCTTTAAACTTGTATTTCGTACTCATTAGGAAAATGCTTAATTCTGGTTCATCTAATTTACGGGGGTGCTAAGAGGGCCGCTACGATAGCCGATAAGGCACAAGTAGCCTTTACACACGAAGGGCCCATGCTTCATACTTGCGCCAAGTAGGGGGACAAATCTGAGCATAGTACAGTAGACACTGCTATTTTATTGAAGAAACTGAAAGCTGTTTTCGGTTTGTAAATCCAAAAGCTAGTCCGCTAAAATCCCAGAGCTACTTAACATCCTCATTTTTCCAGCATCCTTTAATGCTAAAAATCCTAATGCTAACAAATTCACACACACAAGCCCCCCCTTTACAACAAAAGCACCCCTCGTTTAGAAGGGGTGCTTTATCTTTTTGGCTTGCGTCTACCATGGTACGCAAACAAAATGAAAAATCAATTATGTTAAGCTAGCTAGCTCAAATACATTATTTTAATTTACTGAGTTTACTGTTACAGAAACCGCAGAGTAGGCAGTTCCAGTGGCATTAGTAGCAAAAGATCCAATTTTCCAACTCAAGTAACCAGTTCCATCGAAAACAGTTCCACTTAATGCTCCCCCGCTTGCGAATGCAGTTGCTGGTACTGTTAAAGTTACCCATGTAGTACTAAAAGCTCCTGTCCCAGCAGCAGGCCCTGTCATCGTAAGAGTACCTGTATAAGTAGGTGTAACAGCAGCTCCCGTTGTCCAGCTTAAAGCCGAAACAACGTAATTGAAGCCCACCACAGTTAATGAACTACTACCCATATTGGCCACAACGTCATAAGCAGTTGCTGTAGCACTAAGAGCCCCAGTACCGCCAGTTGCTGTAAGTCCACCAGAATTCAGCGAAGGATTCTGGGATGTAATAATAGTCGTATTGGTCACATTGTCTGCCTTCTTACAGCCCACTGAAAACATAAGTGCTGCCCCCACCAGAGCAAGCGAATAACATAAAAATTTTTGAGTTGATTTCATGAATTTAGATTTAAATTGTTTAATTAAACTATAGTTTCTTAATGGCTGTAAAGATATATTTTTTACACACAAAGTAAAAAAATATTAATTTTTTTTGCACTTGCGTAAGTTCAGTTAAAATCGGTATACTTTTCGCTCCTGCCCCACCCTGCAACGCCTCGCAGGGCAAGCTCGGGGTACGAGTGAAAAAATGTACCTTCGCTATCCCATCAGGGATTTACAAATAAACAACAAACACCCAAAAGCGTTTTCATTCATGGAAGAGTTTATCACACAAACCCCTGTTGCCACGATTATATTCCTAATCACTATTATAACCAGCTTATTTGCATTTTCCAATGCGGAGATATACGGAAAATTCATGCTTCATCCGTACAGCGTGAGTCGGGGTAGTCGGATATACTCCATGATTACCAGTGGTTTAATTCATCGCGACTGGATGCATTTGCTGATGAATATGTTGTCTTATTTTTTCTTTGCTTTTCCTTTAGAACGCACTTTTGCTAGTGCTAGTAGCTGGGGGCATATCCAGTTTGGCATGCTCTATGTTGTGAGTTTGATTTTGAGCGATATGGGATCGATCATCAAGCATAAAAATGATTTTTGGTATAACAGCTTGGGCGCATCGGGGGCTGTTTGTGCGGTAGTTTTTAGCTATATCCTATTTTATCCCTTAACTAAGATGCTCATCCTACCGATTCCGATCCCCATTCCTGCGGTTTTGTATGGGTTCCTGTTTTTGGGATATTGCATGTATGCAACGAACCACGCGCAAGATAGTATTAATCATGATGCACATTTTCTGGGAGCAATAGCAGGGGTGCTTATTACGATTATTTTATATCCCAGCATTGTGGGTTATTTCATCTCGCAATTGATGGGAGGGTTTTGAGGAGGTTGAAAATCAAAAAAGATTAGCTGGCTATTTTTTCAAAGCCAAAATAGCCAACAAAATGGAAACAACCCCACCAACAACTCCGATAACCCAATAGGCAGTAGCTATTTTTGTTTCTATTTCAGCTTTAATATTGGTTTCAACAGAAACCAGATGTTTGCTTAAAAGCTCCAAATGTTTATCCATTATTTTGAGCTGCGCAACGGTCTCTTTCATATCATTTTCAGATTTTAAGTCTATTAATTGCAATATCGCTTTGCGGCTGTGTTCGTCCAACTGCTCGGCTAGTTCGTTTACTTCTCTTGTTTTCATTGGGCTACCAATGTAAGATATTTAACGACGAATCTATAACAACGCTGGTATACAAATTTAGTCTTTTTTTGGCCAAAAATGAACTGCTTTTTCCTATACCTGATAACAGATGAGCTACTTAGGATGGGATTGCAATCGTTGATGAGGGCTTAAATTCTCCTTTCTCGTCCAACAAAAAAGACATGGGCTTATCAGGATCCTTGATAATATCAAACAGCAGAATATTCCAGGCCTTCCAAAAATTTGCTAATACCTGACCATAGGTTTTGGTCTGCCAAGAGTCAAATAATGGTTTATTACTGATACCCTGCAAAGGCATGGCATCGATATAGGTTACATGCTCGGTAGGCATGATGGTGTATTCAGGCAAGCGATTGAAAAGATAGTTTGAATAAAAAAATCGCCCACAAAGCTCTTCAAATTGGATGGGATGCAACGGAGCGTCTTTTATTTTGTCGAGTAAATCTTGGTGATAGATTTTATTGGCACCGTTGTCTTGCAAACAGGCGATGATTCCAAAATCGTTCATTCTTAAGCAAAATGTGAGTGTATTCACTTCATCGCGGTAGCTAAATAGATCGGCTGAATGAGATACAGGTACTACATGGATCGTCCAGGGCAGATTTCCTTCAAATTCAACAGGCCGAATAAGAGACTGCAACATCAAGTGCAGATTTGTAAACTTATGAGCCAAGGATTGTGAGATCGTAAACTGTTCTCCAGCAGTTTTTTGCTGACGAATACCGATACGTATTTCATTGAAGATCACACCATAAACCAATTTAGCCATCCATTGAAACAAAGTAATGGAGGGCATTTTTTTAACAACTTGATAGCCCTCCATAAAAGCAAGCTGAATGGATTCCTCCAGTGGCTCAATACCTGTGTCGGCAACATCCGTTGCACAGGGTATTTTCAGCTGCTTATACGAAGTGATACTTTCGTCCAAAAGTTTGAATGGTTTATCTTCGAGCTCATATCGTTGCATCAGCCAACACGGGAAAACAGAAATTTGTTCGTCTACAGCATGCAATTTTGCTCCAGTCAAAAAACAAACTTGATCGCTAAACTCGAAGGTTTTGAAGGGATTATAAAGAGCCTGTACCATCAGCCAAATGTAAAAAAATTGCTCCGAATCTTGGCTAAGATTCTCCTTGATGAATGGTGAAACAGGGCGTATATCGAAGTGGCAAATTGGGTTATTAATTCTATTTTTGGGCACGAAATATACTTTATATGAAAATTGAGCTATCAGAAGAACATCTCATGATTCGGCAAGCAGCAAGGAACTTTGCTATCAACGAATTAAAGCCTGGAGTTATTGAACGCGACGAACACCAAAAATTTCCTGCAGAACAAATAAAAAAAATGGGCGAGCTGGGCTTTATGGGTATCATGGTCGCCCCCCAATATGGCGGTGCAGGCATGGACACCATTTCCTACGTGCTCGTAATGGAAGAACTTTCAAAAATAGATGCCTCCGCTTCGGTGGTTTTTTCAGTAAATAATTCGTTGGTATGCTATGGCTTAGAGAAGTATGGCACCGAAAAACAAAAAGAAAAATATTTAAAACAGCTGGCCAGCGGGGAGAAAATTGGAGCCTTTTGTTTGTCGGAACCCGAAGCTGGTTCAGATGCTACCTCGCAACACACCACAGCAGTTGATATGGGCGATTACTATCTGCTTAATGGAACCAAAAACTGGATCACTAACGGCGGAACCGCTTCCACCTATCTGGTTATTGCGCAAACGAATCGGGAGAAGGGGCATCGAGGCATCAACGCCCTTATTGTTGAAAAAGGAATGGAAGGATTTAGTATCGGTCCCAAAGAAAATAAACTAGGTATTCGCGGGTCTGATACACATTCGTTGCTATTTACAGATGTAAAAGTTCCTAAAGAAAACCGAATCGGCGAAGATGGTTTTGGCTTTAAGTTTGCTATGAAAACGTTAGATGGAGGCAGAATAGGCATCGCCACACAGGCTTTGGGAATTGCATCTGGGGCATATGAACTTGCCTTAAACTACTCGAAAGAACGCAAAGCATTTGGGAAACCGATTTCTGAACATCAGGCAATTCAATTTAAGTTAGCAGATATGGCTACCGAGATTGAAGCTGCTCGTTTGTTATGCTTAAAAGCTGCTTGGCTCAAAGATCAAGGCTTGCCTTATGGCCAGGCAAGTGCGATGGCCAAATTATTTGCTTCGGAGGTTGCCATGAAAGTGACTGTTGAAGCCGTGCAAATCCATGGCGGATACGGTTATGTAAAAGAATACCATGTGGAACGTATGCTCCGTGACGCTAAAATTACACAGATATACGAGGGCACTTCTGAGATACAAAGAATGGTTATTGCACGCGAAATTTTAAAATAAACCGCTTTGGATAAAATTGTCTTTTTTGATGGTGAATGTGGGCTCTGTAATCGGGTAGTAGATTTTTTTATCCGTGCGGATACCTCGAAGACACTTTATTTCTCTTCGCTGCAATCACCCTTCGCAATTCATTTTTTCAAAGAGCGAGAAATAAATATCCAGTTAGACACGATGTATTTTTACCACAACCGACAGATTTATGATCAAAGTGCTGCCGTCAAGCAGCTTTTTTTATGCCTAACTGGTTATCGGCACCTAGTTGGCCTACTGATAGGTCTGGCTCCCAAAAATTTTGCAGATGATGTCTACAGAAAAATCTCAAAAAATCGCTTTAAGTTTTTTGGCAAAACCACCTGCAGAATACCCAGCAAAGAAGAGAAGATGCGATTTTTGGAATATTAACTGATACGCTTTAATAAAAAAGAATCTGTCCGTAGAATTTTTCTACGGGTTGAATGATAGTAGGGGCCAATCAGCAACATGCCTCCTTTTATAGAGGACTTAAAATATAGTTGAATGACACACAACAAGAGAACCCTCGCCTCCGGAAAGGGCAGGGTGAGGTCGCTTCTCATCACCCACATCAAAACACTGGTAGGCACCCATCCGCCCAGAGCTAAAATTCTACGGGGACAATCCATGGCTGATTTACCGACATTGGATGATGCTTGGTTGTTGATCGAACAAGACATCATCCAGGATTTTGGTAAGATGAGCGATTTGAACAGAGCAGAAATCGCAAACGATATCACCGAAATAAATGCGGATGGGTGCTTTGTACTCCCGAGCTGGTGTGACTCACATACGCATTTAGTTTTTGCTGCTAGTCGCGAAGAAGAGTTTGTTTTAAAGATACAAGGCAAATCGTACGAAGAAATTGCGGCTGCAGGTGGTGGCATTTTAAACTCGGCCCGAAAAGTACAAGCCTCTGCAGAAGAGGAACTTTATGACCTTGCCCAGAAACGACTGGAGGAAGTGATTCGCATGGGAACGGGTGCTATTGAGATTAAAAGCGGTTACGGCTTAAGCCTCGAAAGCGAACTGAAAATGCTCCGCGTAATTCACAGGCTGAAAGAGCATGCACCGATTCCAATAAAAGCGACTTTTTTGGGAGCACATGCCTATCCTGAGCAGTACAAAAATGATCATCAAGCCTATGTAGACCTATTGACCCGTCAGCTACTGCCCCAAATAGCCGACGAGGGTTTAGCAGATTATATGGATGTATTTTGTGAACGTGGTTTTTTTTCCCTTGATGAGACTTCTCGCCTACTGGATGCAGGAGCAAAATATGGCTTAAAACCGAAAATACATGCCAATCAATTATCTGCTTCGGGAGCTGTTGAGATAGGTGTGAAGCACCAAGCACTATCTGTTGATCATCTAGAAATGCTAGATGATCATGCCATCGGAGCCTTGGCGAATAGCGCAACCATAGCTACCTTGCTCCCAAACTGTTCTTTGTTTTTAGGAATCCCTTTTGCAGATGCTCGACGCCTCATACAAGCAAATGTCCCAGTGGCCCTCGCTTCGGACTTCAACCCCGGATCTTCGCCTTCTGGAAATATGAATCTGGTAGTTTCGTTAGCCTGTATCAAACAAAAAATGTTGCCTGAGGAAGCAATTAATGCCGCCACAATCAATGGAGCAGCGGCGCTCGAGTTGTCCCATCAGTACGGAAGTATTAGTCGTGGGAAGAAAGCGAATTTATTTATCACCAAGCCGATTCCATCGTTGGCTTATTTACCCTACTCTTTTGGCTCGAACCATTTGCAAACGATTATTTTAAATGGCAAAGTTTATTAGCATGGGAAAGCTACACATTTATTCACCAAAGGAGATAGCAGACATGACCTCCCAAAGACGGGGCGAAACCAAATTGGGCGAATGCCTGAACATTTTATCAGCCCTATCAGACCTGTCTGCTTCGCCTTCTAAATTCGTATTGGTGGGTTTGCCAGAAGATGTAGGCGTACGCGCTAATTGGGGTATCGGTGGTGCGCATACTGCTTGGGACCCAACACTAAAAGCATTGCTGAATATCCAAAGCACAACGCTGTTTACCGGGAGGGAGATTGCCTTGCTCGGTTATTTAGATTTTACCAGAGAAATGGCTGTGGCAGATCAATGCGATTTGAGGACTGAACTAGGATTGAATCAAATCCGCAAACTGGTTGCCGAAATAGACGATTGTGTTTTCAATCTCATCTTACAAATAGTGCAAGCGAAGAAAACACCCATTATCATCGGTGGTGGACACAACAACGCCTACCCTATTTTAAAAGCACTATCCCTACATCATCAACAAGCAATCAATACCATCAATCTAGATGCACATGCCGATTTTCGCGCGATGGAAGGCCGGCATAGTGGCAATGGGTTTAGCTATGCAATGCATGAAGGCTATCTTTCCCAATATGCCGTCATTGGTCTTCACGAAAATTACAATTCACACCCCCTTGTGAGCCAATTGTCAAACAATACCCAGCAAATTTTTTACTCATTTTTTGAAAATAACCTTCGGAAACAAATAGCGTGCAATGACAATTTTGATAAAGCACTGCTGTTTACAAGAGGCATTTGTGGATTAGAAATTGATTTAGATTGCATGGCTGGTGTTTTATCTAGCGCGAGCTCTTTGACTGGTTTTAGCGTCGCGCAGGTGCGGGAAATGATTGCACAAACCGCTACCCAAAAAATGGCTTACCTACACATCGCCGAAGGCGCATCCGAATTGAGTGATGGCAGAAAAGAGCCTTTGATTGGAAAGTTGATTGCCACACTCATCAGCGATTTTGTAAAGGCTCAACAGTGAATTTAAAATTCCCAAATTTTATCCGGACATATACACTTGTTGAGTTTCACATCCCGATCATTTGCATCTGTGATTTCGTCAACTGGATCGAAAAAAGACAAACCTATTTTTTGGGTATTCGGACGACATTGAGCTAAGAAGCGATCGTAAAAACCTTTTCCATACCCCACCCGATGTCCTTTTTTATCAAAGGCAAGCAAGGGCACCAATACAAGATCAATCTGCTCGACAGGAAATAGCCTACCTCCAATAGGTTCGGGAATATCGAATTTATTTTTTTTCAAAAGAATTTGCTCTGGGTCAAATAAAACATGCTCCATCTCGTTCTTCTCAAAGTCAGTTCGCGGAATAATGATTTGCAATTGGGGGTACTCCTCCCTCCAATAATTAATCATGGAGAAAGTATCAACCTCATTATGTTTCGCTATTGACAAAAAAAGATGGATGTTTTTATAAATACCCCAGTCCATTTTAGCAACCTGACCCATCATTTTAACATTCAAAACCTCGTATTCCGATTGAGTCAAATCAAGCCTTTTTTGCAAGTAGTATTTACGTATCGTTATTTTTTTCATGTTTTTAATCGTTTTTAGTAGGCCTGAAGCGATCATCAGCTTGAGCTATTGGAAACTCTAACAAGCACATTTCACAAATTTTCATTTTAGTTAAAATATAGTCGATTTAATTTGATTAAAAGAGATATAAATAGTAAATTAGGGTATATCTAAGTTTTTATCGGGACTATTTTTTAGAAAGAATCAAATCGAACATTTAGAGATTAATTACTTAAGTGGTTGTTTTAAAGTGAACCCTCCCATATTTCAAATTTATTGCATTTAATGATGATCGGGTGGTGTTCCAAATATTCTCTTCGATAAAATAAATATCTGATAATACGTCTTTTATGGATGTTTTTTGAATAAAAAAGGTTCGAAGATAAACAGAAGACAAAGCACTTTAAGTACAGCATGAGGGTTTAAAACCCGAAAACAAATGAGTTGTATGAGAATTTTGAACAGATGCCAAAACTCAAGATTATGATTTCAATTTTATCAAGAAACTCCAGCGATGTAATCATTTCTGCAGACAAACAGTTGATTCGTAAAGAATGCAACAAATTTTTTATAAATGCACACAAGCAAAACAATTTAACTTGGCTAAGGGGCACGATACTTTGTTTGATTATGCTTACAGCTTCTCTTGCAAAAGCACAAGTCGATTACACCATCGTTAAAACGGTAAACAAATCGATTGTAAATACTTCCGATGTACTTACTTATACCCTACAAGTGCGGAATACGGGGCTGGGCGCAACCAACGGATCTGTAGCTATTATTACAGATGTTTTACCGACTGGATTAAACTTAGTTGGCACTCCAATATTCACCCCAACAGCCGGATCACCTACTGATTTCCAATACAAAAAATTAAGTAATGGCATCATCAATATGTCGGTTAATTTGCCACTCAATGCCTCTGGAGTTATTACTTACAGCGCGATTGTTAACTCAGCAGAGGAACCTAGTATAGTAAGTGCAGCAAGCATTGTCGCCCCACCAGGCTTTACCGACCAAAACCCCAATAACAATCATTCCACCACACAGGTTTTTGTCAAACCTGTACTCACAACCTCCAATGTAAAAGTTCGTTCAGGAACAAAGGCAACAATAGATTTAACATCGACTCCCAAAAAACACCCTGTAGCCTATATATGGAGCGCCGCACAGAGCAGTCACGCCACCGTGAATGGTTTTTCCGATGGCGAAGGAACATCCATTAAACAGATATTAACTGCAAAAGGATTATCTGGGATAGTAGCCTACTCTATTATACCATCCGTGACAGTAAATCGTGTGCTTGCTGATGGTTCTATTGGTGAAAAAATAGATATCGCTGGCGACCCAAAAACAGTTTTTGTAAATGTGGTTACGAATCCAGCATTCGCATTATCGCCTAAACTTCCTATCGCCTATGGCTCATTTGCTGCAAACCTAGCCGATCCAGCAATCATTGGGAATAGCACCAACATTGATTATTATCAATATTTCGATCGTACGGGTAAAATAAACCTAACAACAACCAAGGTACCAGCTGGCGATTACTATGTCGAAGGCTACTCCAAAGCAGGCTTCTCCTCAGGCCGAAAATTAGTCCATATTGCCGCTGGGCCACAGCCAACACTCGTAATGACAACTGACAAGACAAGTCTAATTGAAGGAGAGCATGCGCATATAACACTTAGTTTATCCCCATCTACTGTTAGATTACAGGAAGACCTATCTATTACATTAAATTGCGACCACAATCAGTTCAATTCAAAAAAACAAACAACACAAAAAAATACATTTCCATTAGACAAAATAACGCCACAATCAATTGCTTGCAACATGCCCACTACTGTAACCATCCCAGCAGGGAGTACCCAAGTAACAATCCCAGTAGAGACCTTAGCAGACAATATTTTATACAATGATGAGCTTTTGACAGTAAAGGCCGAGAATCCAAATTTGCGCGCAGTAACAAGCAAATTATCCATAGAAGATGCGACCTCACTAAACCCAGACAATTTGGTTATTACTCTTGACGGTGGCACCATCGATTATAATGGTACCCTAAAAACGGCAGCAAGGCTTCCCCGTGGTATAACAACAGCCAAAGACATCACCATTGCACTCAGCGAAGACAGGGATAAAAGCAGTCTCGGTAATTTATCTAAACAACCATCATTTCCGTCAAGCGTAACTATTCCAGGCGATAGCAAAACTAATTTTACTGAATTTGATGTTTTAGCATCAAACCCAAATGAAGATCCAGCAAAATTAGTGTTGAATGGCACGTGTATTGACTGCAAAGTTAATGCAGTACCAATTGCTATCCTAAACCCCAAAGCATCTCCCAACGGACAACTGACTGCCAGCAGCACTAATATTTATCGTATCAATAATGTTAATAGATATTCAAAAAATGAGGTTCAAATTGTTAATCGCTGGGGTGTTCTGGTATACCAAGCCAAGGGGTACGACAATGAAAAAGTCGTATTCAAGGGAAGATCTAATCGAGGATATATCTATGATTTACCAGGAGGCACCTACTACTATGTAGCACTGCTTTTCGACCAAAAAAAGAAGGACATCTTAAAAGGATCTTTCCAGATTAAGAGAGAAGGTAGTGAAAGTGAACAAATAGGCGAGATTTATCTTAATGAACCAGAAGCAAACTCCCTTGCTGGACATATGTAAAAGGCAGATATGTGGTAACATTGGCTTATTTTCCAGAAGAGACTGTCTCAGAAAGGCAGCCTCTTTCTAGTTTTGAAGAAGTTTCTTTTTCTGGCCATCATAGTCAAACACATTTATCACCCCACTATCTAGCAACGATTTTAGTTTGTCCAACTCATCGGCCACACTAAACGGCGGGGGACCATTTTTGAGCATTTTTTCTTTTTGGCCATCATACTCAAACACGTTTATCGCTCCCCTATCATGCAACGATTTTAGTTTGATCAATTCATCAGCCACAGTAATTGGAACATATCTATTATCCCATTTTTGACCACGATCAATACATTCACTGGGACTACAGGGCTCTATTTCACACGAATAAATGGCTCTTGCTATTTGTACAGAATAGGTCGCCCAATCATCTCCTTTCAAAAGGAAAACAATCTCAGGCCTATCTGTAAATGAAGAGGCTATATTTCTTATTTCTTTAAGGGTCATCTTTCTGAAATTGGCGCGCCTAAGTGGATTACCTACAGTGGAGTTACCCAAATAAATAAACAGAAATGAACCATCAGGTGCAGAACCATTACCTATTTTTACAATATCACCTATATGATACGTAATACCATTGCTTGCGGTGTATTGCTGCTGTGCATTGGCCTGCCTCACATCCATCAACGCCCATAACGAAACAAACAAAAAGATGATTTTTTTTCATTTCCATAAAGTAAATTGAACAATTTATTTTCATATAACCTACTGATTACTAAACTACTGAATTTATTTTACAAAATACCCCAATACAATTACATTTCGTCACTTCCTAACTTTCGAGAAGCCTTTCTTTTTGTTTTCGATACTCCCACGGTCTTATTTCACCATTATCTAATAGCAATTTTAGCTTGAGCAACTCATCTGATACACTAAAAGTACCTGGACCATTTTTAAGCACTTTTTGTTTTTGTTTAGTATACTCTGACATCCATATTGCTCCATTATCCAACAACCATTTTAGTGTAAACAACTCATCAGCTACACCAATAGTACCAGGACCATTCCTAAGCAGTTTCTGTTCCTGCTCCGTACTCTGACATCCACAATCCCCCATTATCCAACAAGGATTTTAACTTGATCAACTCATCAGCTGTACGAATACGATTAGTATATTTTGAATCAGAAAGGGTTACTTCACATGATTTGCAAGGCTTTATTTCACACGACTGAATGGCTCTCTCTATTCTTAAAGAATAAGTCATAAAGTCATCCCCTTTTACAACAAAAATAATCTCAGGTTCGTCCTGAAAAGGAGGGGTCAATCTTTTTATTTCTTTTAGGATCATCATTTTCATAAAACTACCACAGCTATTCCCATCACCTATGAGAGAGCTACCCCAGTACACAAATCGGAATGATCCATTATCTCCAGAACCTTTACCCAATCGTACAATATCACCCACGCGATATATAATACCATTACTTGCGGTGTATTTCTCCTGTGCTTTAATTTGTTTTACATGAACCAATATCAGCAATGAAGCTGAGAGCCTGTTT
>Ga0214919_10009229_pt1 | contig 12747 bp, 10 predicted proteins | sample LL1503_MetaG_FD_177994 | JGI IMG/M metagenome (GOLD analysis project Ga0214919, IMG submission 177994) | Freshwater microbial communities from Lake Lanier, Atlanta, Georgia, United States - LL-1503 | ecosystem: Environmental > Aquatic > Freshwater > Lake | place: USA: Georgia | collected...
CCAAATGGGTGCAATACCCCAACGTGGCACGGGCTGCTGCACCGGCAGTCCAGCCCGAATCGCGGCTGGACACCAGTGGTTGGGTACGCTTTGTCGCCAACCGCATCTACCCGCAGCAGCAGTTCGCGCAATTGTTTGACTAATGCCGCTGCCGCCGCGCTGGGCGAGTGGGGCAGGCTCAATAGCCCTGGTCATTAGAAACTACCAAATCTCAATTATTTATTACGTATTTCATAACTATTTATTGAACTACTAATTAATTTGTGCATAATAAAAGGGACTCATAACCCTTGCCGTATGCACCAAAGCTGCCTGGGCCTGCGACAGCGGGCGCCCAAATAGCACAGCGGATGCGGCGCTTGTAACGGCACCCATGCACACCCGCCAACGCCAAACTGGTATTACGCTGATAGAACTCATGGTTGCTGCGGCTATCCTGGGTATCTTGTTGGCTATTGGTATTCCCAGCATGCGCGGCATGAGCGAGAGCGAAGCGGTACGCAGCCATGTCAATGCCTTTGTTGGCAGCTTGCGGTATGCCCGCTCTGAAGCCATCCGCAATCGGGCGAAAGTGGTGATTTGCCCCAGCAACAATAGTGAAAGCGCTAACCCGACATGCTCGGGCGGAATAACAGACCCTTGGGAATTGGGTTGGATTATTTTTGTAAACCGGGATGGCGATACCAACCACGAATACGACAGCGATAAAGACACCTTGTTGCGCGTGCAAGGTCCCGTCAGCAGCAGCGGTGGAATTATTGAAGTGGACGGTGGAGCCCCGAATAAGTTGGTATACCGCAGCACTGGCATATTGCTCACCGGCGGCGCCAGTGCATTTACTTTCGACGCCAAAAGCAAGGATACGTCGCAGCAAAAGCGGGTTTGTGTGTCCATGCAGGGCCGGGTGCGCCTCTCAGAGAGTCGGACTGCATGTACGTGATGCGCGCACCTATTCCATGCCTCGCTACCCCTCCATCGCCGTGACACCAAGACTTTGGCCGCCAAAGGCACCCCAAACGGGCGCATCCATGCTGGAGGTGCTGATCGCCATTCTGGTGATGTCCTTTGGTATCGCCGGTGCCGCACTGTTGATGGCGGCGACGATCCAATACAACAAAGCCTCGCAATACCAGATGGTGGCCTTACAGATTGCCAACGATTTGGCCGAGTCGATGCGCGCCAACTCCGATGGTTTTATGGCCGATGCTTATGCCACGACCCGAGCCTATTCCGCCAACCGCTCGGCCGCCACGGTGCCGGCCTGCTCCGCCTCAGCGGCCTGTAGTAGCAGCGAAATTGCGCAAATAGACTTGGCGCAAACCACCAATACCCTACGCCGGTCGCTGCCTGGCGGCGACTTCAATCTGCAACGCAACGGCAGCCATGCGGATATCTGGATCATGTGGCTGGAGCCGCGCGCCGCCACGTCCTTGCCTATGGACGGCGCCAATTGCAGGGCCGGAGCCCTCACCAGCGGGAGCGACAAGCCGCGCTGCTTGTATTGGCGGGCAGCACTATGACGCAGTGCAAATCACAGCGTGCTTTAGCAAACGGCTTTAGCTTGGTGGAGCTACTGATCGCCATGGCGATCGGGCTGGTGTTGATCGCGGCCATACTCTCTATTTACCTGGGCTCCAGCCTTGCCGGCCACCAAAGCGATACCGTGAGTCGCATGAGTGAAGATGCCTCGATCGCCCTGGAGACCATGGCCCGGCATATCCGCATGGCCGGTTACAGCCAGCTCAATGTCATGGCACCGCGCAATATCGCCAGCGCTGACGGACAAGTCGTGCAGCTCAACGACAGCAATTTAGCGGGCGCGGGACTCAAGGGTTGCGACGGAGGCTTTAGCGGCACGACCGCCAGCTGGGACACGCTGGCCTGTACCAATCAATCCAAACAACCCGATGACATTGCGGTGCGGTATGAAGGCGATAGCTACAACACCGACCCGGCTGGCAATGACAAAGCTTCCGACTGCCTCAGCCAAGGCCTTACCAACAACACCAACTCGGCCGTCAACACCAGCACGCAATTCATTTTGGTGGAATCACGCTTTTTCATCAGTAACAACAAAAACCTCAGTTGCGCCGGAAACGGTAGCGCAAACTTCATCTCGCAACCCTTGGTGAGCGGCGTTGAATTTATGCGCTTGCGGTACGGCATCGCCCGCGACGCGATCGAAAGCCAAGCCGTGCGCTTTGCCAGCGCAGACGAAGTCAACCAATTAGGCGGCAGCAGCGATCAAAACTGGGGCCGGGTAGTGGCCGTGCGCATCTGCATCCAAATGGTCAGCCCAAATGAAGACCAGGGCAAATCAGTGCCCTTTGTCGACTGCGATGGCAATGTAAAAACACTATCGGACCGCTACCTTCACCGCGTGTTCAGCACCACGGTCAGCTTGCGTAACCGCGTTGGAATTGCGCAATGAAATGGACAACCCCGCGCGCAGTCTATGGCGGATCCCCTCACCGGGATGCGGGTATCGTTTTGTTGCTGGTGCTGATTATTCTGGTCGTACTGTCAAGCGCTGCAATTTGGGCTGCCAAAGCCACGCTCTCGGGCGAGCAGGTTTCCACCAATTTGCGCAGCAGCGCCAGCGCCCAAGAGTTGGCGGAGTTGGCCCTGCGCTACTGCGAAGATGGCGCTATCAAAGACGCCAGCGCCCTGGTTGTAGTGGAACCACCGCTCAATGCCGCCAGTGGTGCTCTTCCTGACGCCTGGTCCCAGCTAGCCAATTGGCAGACAGGCGCTGGCAAAACCAATGCCGTACCTACAGCCCAATTACAAGACGCCCTGGGCCACAGCCCCGCCAAAGCGCCGGTCTGCATGATTGAAAGCATGCGCTTAGCACCCGTAGACATGCAAAGGCTGCAAGGCTATTTGATAACCGGTCGGGGGTTTACGCCGGACTATGTAGAGGCCAGCAACGGTGCCATCCAGTCGGGCTCCGATGCCTGGGTGCAATCGTTGATACGTTTCTAGGAGCCATTTATGCGCAAGTGCCTGACCCACGCAACCCTGCCCATTCTTTGCCTACTGGCGGGCGCAGCCATGGCCGAAATCGCCCAGGTACCACTGGTGTCGCAAAACTGGACCCCGCCCAATGTGATGGTTACGCTGGATGACTCTGGATCTATGGCGGACGAATGCATTCCTTCGGAACTTTGCGCGAAAGGTTCCACCAACGTTGGAAGTGTGTGGCGGCAACTGGCTAAATCCGGCTCCACCTACCGTAAATCCAACGTCGACACCTTCACCGTCTGGCCGGCCACCTATGACTCCACCCTTTTGTACGCGCGAAAAATGCGGTCTTCCAGCACAAATTCCGCGTACTACAACCCGCAACGCCGCTACCTACCGTGGTTAAAAGCCGATGGCACGGCATATACCAATGTAGATCCAAGCGGTGCACCCTACGACCCATTGGTCCCAAGCAAAAAACTGGACCTCACAGCCAGCTTTTCCAGCACCTCAAAATTTTGTGTTGGACCCAACGCGGCCGACTGCACAGAAAAAAGAGAAGACGTAGACCCCGCGCAGTACTATGTACAGACATCGGGAACCAGTGGAAATTCAATCAGCGATTTTGTCCAGACAAAGATAAATTCTGAGACTTCATTTCAAAAATACCCAGACCGCAGTGATTGCGCCGCAGCCAATGCATGTACGAGAGCTGAAGAATTGCAAAACTTTGCAAACTGGTTCAGCTACTACCGCAACAAATTGCTCGCTGCAAAAGCCGCCATATCGAACACTTTTGCGGTCATCCCTGCTGAGACCCGCTTCGGCTATGGCGTAATTTCTAAGTCCCCAGAGAATGCACAAATGCCAGTCAGCGCCTACTTGGCGTCTAAGCCACCAGTCGATGGAGAGTCTACAGCCACTATAGTGCGTGGCGTACGCAAGTTTACGGGCGCCGACCGGCAAGATTTTTACAACTGGCTGCTCGGTGTCACTATCCCCACCAATGGACCGGGAACGCCACTACGCGGTGCACTCAAAGACGTAGGCTCCTACTACATGCGCACCGATAATGCAGGCCCCTGGGCCGAGGTGCCCGGCGGCACCAGCAGTACAGCCCATTTGCTGTGCAGGCGCGCACTGCACATCATGATTACCGATGGTGGTTGGAATGGAATTCTGGACGGGATAGATCAGCTAACTTATGCCCGCCTCGTCCCGGGCGGCGCACTCGATCCAACAGGCTTATATGACCAGAATGTTGACGGCTCCTCCACTGCGCCCTTTAAGGACCAGGTAGCGAACACCTTGGCTGATGTGGCCATGTACTACTGGAAAACCAATTTGCGCTCTGACGTGGCCGGCAGCGGTACAGCGGTACCGGTCAACGCGCAAGAAGCCGCCTTAGGCCGCTCAGCAACCTGGCCGCATTTGGTGAATTACATGATTGGTTTTGGCGTCAAGGGAAAATTGGACAACCCCGGCGACATCCCCGCACTGCAAGCGGGCACCAAAAGCTGGCCGGCGCCCACTGATGATCTGAGCAAAATCGACGACTTGTGGCACGCAGCATGGAATAGTGGCGGCCTGTACTTCAGTGCGCTGGACCCCAAGTCCTTGAGCGATTCGCTGGGCACCATCATCGACTCCATGCGCCCTACCACCAGCACGGACGTACCACTGGTGATGCCGTCGCGCTTCGTGACGTCGGAGTACACCTATATCCCTTCCTACCAAACCAAGATCTGGTCTGGCGACCTCAAGGCTTTTCAATTCGATACCAAGACGGGTGACCGGGCCAAGAAAAGCGATGGAAGTTATGCCGATGCGGTCTGGTCCGCCGCTGCGCAGTTGGACCTCAAAAGCTACGCTGACCGCAATATCTTTACCGCTAATCCCAGTACCAACGCCATATTTCAGTTCAAGTTTAACGACCTGAAGGCGCAGGGACTTGGTTCCTTGCTTTACGCTGCCGACGATACCGAAGGCCAAAAATTGGTGGACTACCTGCGCGGAAAGTCCGAATTGGAGGGCACGACCTATCGTTCCCGCGCCAACGGCAAGCTAGGCGATATAGTCAATGCGACGCCTCTGCTGGTATTTGATGGCGAAGACGCAGCCTATGATTTTTTGCCGACTAGCGTCGTTAGCAACCAATTGAGTTACCGGCAATTTCTGCGCTATAAAAAACTACGCAGGGGCCAGGTATTTGTAGGCGCCAACGACGGCATGCTGCACGCCTTTGACGCCAAAACCGGGGACGAGACCTTTGCTTATATTCCCAAAACCGTGCTCGGGTCTATCTACAAACTCGCAGCGCCCACTTACGCCCACCGGTATTTTGTTGACGGGCCTTTGGTAGAAGCGGATGTTTTCGACAAAAACATCACGACCAGTAACACCGTGACGGGCTGGCGCAATATCCTGATTGGCACCGGCGGTGCCGGGGCAAACAATATTTTCGCTATCAATGTGCCGGTGCTGTCCAATGGCAACGCCAACACCACCTATGCGCCAACGGCCTCGGATATTTTGTGGGAAGTCAACAGCAATGATGCTAGTTTTTCCGATTTGGGCGCTGTCTTGCAAAAGCCTGCGGTAGGCGTCATGCGCAATGGAAAATGGGTTGTGATCGTGGGCAACGGCTATGTGACCGCCAATGGCAAAGCCAAGCTTTTCATCATGGATGCCCTGACCGGCGCCTTCATCAAATCGATCGACATCACGGCCACGGGCGCTAATGGCCTGGGCGGCGTGCGCTTGGTTCTCGACCAAGAGCGCCAAATCACCGCAGTCTATGCCGGTGATTTACAAGGAAATCTTTGGAAATTTGATCTGTCCAGTAAGGACGAAAATAAATGGGGCGTGGCATTTGGCGGAAACCCCCTGTACAAGGCCAAAAGTGCATCGGACCTTGTGGAACCTATCACTGCCACCCCGACTTATTTGGCACACCCACTGGGTGGTAATTTAGTCGTGTTTGGAACCGGCAAATTATTTGAAAGTGCCGACGTCAACGACAACCAAGTCCAGAGTTTGTATGGCATCTGGGACACGGTGCGCACCGGCCAGACATCCGACCAGGCCAGTGACGCGATTTCTACCCAATCCTCGGGTACAAACGCCGATAAAGGCAGCAGCTTGCTGGTGCAGCAAGTGATCACTCCGATCAGCGGCACGGACTACTTCACGGCCAGCTCCAAGGCGGTCGATTACGGCACCAAGCGCGGTTGGTTCATCCGCATGAATATAAACCCCAGTGGGCTGCGGCTGGTATTTGCACCGCAGTTAGCCGTGGGCAAGGTGTTTATGCAAGCCCTGTCGCCCAATGGCGTAACAACTGATCCCTGCGCAGCGCGCCAAGGCAAATCGGTCAATTTCGTACTCAATCCGTTTACCGGCAGCGGCTCACCTTTAGAGCCGACTTTTGATGTCAATGGTGATGGCCAAATCAATGCCAGCGACACCACGTACCAATCGGTCGCCATTAACGCGGTAGGGGTGGCAACGGCCGATACCGGCAGCTCCAGCTTCAACCAAAAATTAACAGCAGGTTTGGGCACCGGCGCGGTGTCCAGTGCAGCCGGACAACAAACCGTGGCCGGCGCCAGAAAAATGCTGCGCCGTACCTGGCGGCATATCGTCAACCGACCCAGTCCTTAGAACGATCGCTGTTGGCGTCGATCAACAGGCGACGCCCCATTTTTAGACCACTCACCACAGGAATACCTCTCATGCAACAACGCGGTTTTACCTTGATGGAGTTGATGATTGTCGTGGCCATCGTCGGGATTTTGGCCAGCATCGCGATTCCCAGCTTCCAAGAGTCGGTGCGCAAGTCCCGCCGGGCCGAGGCGCGCAGCCAATTGCTGGAAGTTGCCCAGTACCTGCAACGCTTTTATTCGCAGAACGACAGCTTTGCGGTGGCGGTCAATGGCACACCGGTGGCGCTTCCAGACGAATTGGCGATGGTGCCCCGCAACGCGGCATCGGGGACGCCAAACTATGCCATTGGTTTTGCAACGCCCGCCTCCGGCCTCAGCAACCCCAGCGTGGCGTATTTCAAAATCCAAGCGGTACGCAGCGGCAATGGCCCGATGAACGGCGACAAATGCGGCGACTTCACCTTAGACAACACGGGCACCCGCAGCGTAGTCAATGCGACCGACAGCGCTGCCAATTGCTGGAAATAAAAAGCGGTGCCTACCAGGCGCGCCCTAATAGCGCCGCGTGCGCGCCAGCAAGCCAAAGACCTCGCCTAGCGCTTGCGCCACCGTCTGGTTTTGTAAATCCAGCACCGCGCTGCGCGCAAAGTAGGCGCTCAGGTCCAGGCCCAAGCCCACGGCGCACAGCCCGATGTCTGCCTCGCGCTCCAGTTGGCGAGCGCTGTGTTGCAAGTCGCGGTCCAGGTAATGCGTGTCATTGGCTAGCACCGTTGCGCCGTCCATGGGGCTACCATCAGAAAACACCACCAGCATGCGGCGCTCGGCGTTTTGCGTGCAAAGTCGCTGCGCGGCCCAGCGCAAGGCCTCGCCATCCACACACTCACGAAAAATATCCGCCTTTAGCAAGGCGGCCAAGCCCGGCTTGCTGCGCCGCCACGGCTCGGTGCTGTCTTTGAACACCATATGGCATAGTTCATTGAGCCTGCCGGGCAGCGCGGGCTTGCCAGCGCGGCGCCAGTCGCGCATCACGCGGCCACCGTTCCAGGTGTTGGTGGTGTAGCCCAGCACCTCGGTGGCCACACCGGCCATGTCCAGGGCGCGGGTGAGTAAATCCACCAGCGGCGCGAGTTGGTCCATGTGTTGCTTCATCGAACCCGAGCAGTCCAGCAACAAGGTGAGCGCCATATCGGCGCGCGGCGCGGCATGGGGCAGGCGAAACACTCGGTGTTCATCGGGCTTGGCTACCAATTGCGCTAAGCGGCTGCCGTCGATATAGCCACTGTCTCGCGCGCTCTCCCAGCCATCGACCTGCGGTAAAGCCAGCAATGTCTGCAAGCGCCTGGCCAGACGCGCCGGGCTGACGCCGCTGTTGCGCACGCCCAAGTCCAGTTCGCTGCGCAGTTCCTGCAACTGGGCCGCACGCACCAAATCTACCGTACGCACTTCGCGGTCATAGCGGGTGCTGAACACGCGGTAATGGTGTGCGGCCTGCGGCTGCGCATCCCGCGCGTCCAAGGCGCTGGCAAAACCGCTTTCTTCGCCGGCTTCAAAGTCCACCCATATTTGCAGCCAGGCGTTTTCTTCCTCGCTGTCCTGGGCCACTGCTTGGTCGGCTTTGCCTGCGGCTTGCGACGCGCCCTCGGCCAAATCAGCCACGACCTGGGCAATAGCCAGCGCATGCTGCGCATACAGCGCTTGATCATGGCGGCTGCGGCGCAAGGCGGCTAGTGCATGGCCGATGCGCGGCACCAGGCCAAAGCGTGTGGCTTCCAGCATATCTTCCAAAGCTTCCAGCACGGGCTCGCCGGTCACCCGCGCCCGGCCAATTTGCGCCACAGTCAGCAGCAACATGCCTTGCGCCGATTCATGCAAGCGCGCCGTCACGAACGCCTGCGACCAGGCGGTAAAGCGCGCGGACATATTTGTGCGCACGCCGGGCCATTGCGCGGGCACCAGGGACTCGGCGCGGTATTGCTCCAGCAGATCAAACACTCTGCGCGCCATGGGCCGCTCAGGTCGCAAACTGCGGTGCAGCGGCGCATCGCTAAACCGCAGCCGCAGCGCAATGCCATCGGCTGCGCCTCGGTAGGAAACGACGGTAGCTGCATCGGGCAAGTTGGCGCTGCCAAAGCGCTGTGTATGCCCAGCCTGCGGCCTGGCTGAAGAGTTGAGCGGGTTTGCCGCCTGCGTCGCGCCCGGCACCTGTTGCGCATCGCTGGGCGTCGCTCGTGGTGTGGGGGCGAACTGCCCGGACAAGGCATGCGCCGCACCTGCCAGTTTGAACTGCACTTGCGGATGCAAATGCGGCGCAAAACTGGGCAGCGCCTTATCGCCCGCATACCAATGCGGGCCGCGTGCATGTACCTCGCGCCGCGCGCTCAGCGCGCGCAAGGTGGCGGCGCACAAGGCGTCCATGCGCTGCTGCCTGCGCACTTGCGCTTGCACCGTGTCAACCGGCTCCATGCCCATATTTTTTTCAGGGCGCAGTGGGGAACAAGGCGCGGTCAAAGCAGCGCTGGAAATACTCCGCCACCAAGGCGTGCTCGGCTTCGTCGCACTTGTTCACATAGGTCAGGCGCAGCGCGGTGGCCAGGTCGCCAAAGAGTTGCAGGTTTTCAGCCCAGCTGATCACGGTGCGCGGCGACATCAAGGCCGACACGTCGCCAGCGGCAAAGCCTTTGCGCGTCAGGTCCGCCAGCGCCACCATCTGCAACAGCAAGTCTGGCTGCGCGGCCATCGCCGGTACGCGCGCTAGCACGATGGCAGCCTCTTCCTGCGCGCTGAGGTAGTTGAGCGCGGCCACCACATCCCAGCGGTCTAGCTGCGCATGGTTAAGCCGCTGCGCGCCGAAATACAGCCCATTGAGATTGCCCTGGCCAATGGTGTTGCTGGTGGCAAACAAACGGAACTGCGCATGCGGATGGATGACGCGGTTTTGGTCGAGCAAGGTGAATTGCCCGTCGCGTTCCAGCACGCGTTGGATCACGAACATCACATCGGGCCGGCCCGCGTCGTATTCATCAAAAATCAGGGCCATGGGCCGCTGCAATGCCCAGGGCACGATGCCTTCTTGGAACTCGGTCACTTGCTGGCCTTCGCGCAGCACCACGGCGTCGCGGCCTACCAAGTCCAGGCGGCTGATGTGGCCGTCCAAGTTGACACGGACACAAGGCCAGTTCAGGCGTGCAGCTACTTGTTCGATATGGGTGGATTTACCGGTGCCGTGCATACCTTGCACCAGCACGCGCCGGTTGTGCGCAAAGCCCGCCAAGAGGGCCAGCGTGACATCCGGATTGAAGCGGTAGGCACTGTCGATGGCCGGGACCAATTCGCTGCGTTCTGCAAACGCGGGTACCTGTAAATCGCTGTCGATGCCAAAAGTGCTGCGCACCGGAACTTGGTGCATGGCGGGCGGGGTGGGTAATGTCATACGCGCATCCAAGTTGCTTAGATTAGGGGTGAAGGCTTTTGCGGTTCAGATCGCGGCGCACAGGCCTGGCTTTACAAGCTCTGCGGCGCATGCCAACGGACGCCAGCCTCACGCGCGCTGCGCATCATCATGTGCGCTGCCTGCGGGCGTGGCATCAGCTTCGATCTGGCTTAGGGCCTGGGCCGCGCTGTGCAAAGCGGGCAGCAAAGCCAAGGCTTTATCGGCCGTCATGCGCATCAAAGGCGCTTGCACCGCGACGCACAAATTAGCCCGCCCCAGCGCCGAGGGCACGGCCACCGCCACGCACAAGAGGCCAGGCAAAAATTCTTCGTTGTCCAGCGCAAAACCCTGGCGCTTGACGGCGCGGATTTCGGCTTGCAGCGCCTCGGGCTGGGTCAGGGTTTTGGGGGTGTAAGCCTCTAGCGGCACATGCGCCAGCAAGCGTTGGCGCTGACCGGGCGTCATCTGGCTTAAAAAGATTTTGCCGCTGGCCGAGCAATGCGCTGGCACGCGCGAGCCCGGGTGCAAATAAAAGCGCAGCGGCGCAGGCGTCTCCACCCGATCCAGGTAAATCACTTCGCTACCGCTCAGGGCGGTGAGGTTGCAGCTCTCACCCACGTCACTCACCAGTTTGCGCAGCACCGCGTGGCGCGCGCCATGGGCGGTGTCGTTGAGCAGCAGGTTTTCGGCCAGGCGGCGCAGGCGCAGGCCGGTGCCGTACAAGCGCCCGTCGCCGCTGCGGCTGAGCAAATGCGCAGCCTCCAGTTGCTGCAACATGCGGTGCAGCGTGGGCTTGGGCAAAGCGGTCTCGTCGGCCAGGCTTTGCAGCGAGAAATACTGGTCTTTGGAGGCAATCACCTCCAGTAGCGCAAACAGGCGCAAGGTCGGCGTATCCCCGTTGATTTCCGGAGGCAACACAGTGGGCAGGGCGGTGAGCGCAGGCATGGGTGGATGATAGCGCAGTCTTTTCAATATTTCAATAAACGGAACTTTTTGTTTCAAATATTAGAATTTTTATTGCATCGATGCCTGTTTTTCGCTATAGTCCACTCAAATTCCTGTTTCCGGAACGGTTTGTACCATAAGCCAGTCTTTGTGGTGCAATGCAGCAAATTTTTTACCCAGGAGAAGCTTTTATGCCCCAAGCCCCCCAAGACAATCGCAGCGTCGTTAGCGGCGTGCAGAAAATGACGCCTTCCGAGGCTTTTGTCGAGACCATGGTCGCCAATGGCGTGACCGACATCTTTGGCATCATGGGCTCGGCCTTTATGGACGCGATGGACATCTTCGCCCCTGCCGGTATCCGCTTGGTGCCGGTGGTGCATGAGCAAGGCGCAGGGCACATGGCCGACGGCTACGCCCGCGTTTCGGGCCGCCACGGCGTGGTGATCGGGCAAAACGGCCCGGGCATCAGCAACTGCGTCACCGCCATTGCCGCCGCCTATTGGTCACACAGCCCGGTGGTGATGATCACCCCAGAGACCGGCACCATGGGCATGGGCTTGGGTGGCTTCCAAGAGGCGCACCAGCTGCCCATGTTTCAGGAGTTCACCAAATACCAGGGCCATGTGAACAACCCCAAGCGCATGGCCGAATACACCGGTCGTTGCTTTGACCGGGCCATGTCCGAGATGGGCCCGACGCAGCTCAATATCCCTCGCGACTACTTTTACGGCGAAATCCAGTGCGAAATCCCCAAGCCCATGCGCGTGGAGCGCGGCCATGGCGGTGAAAACAGCCTGGCCGCTGCAGTGGAAATGCTGGCGCATGCCAAGTTCCCGGTTATCTTGTCGGGCGGCGGCGTGGTGATGGGCGACGCGGTGGCCGAATGCGTGGCACTGGCTGAGCGCCTGGGCGCGCCGGTGGCCAATGGCTACTTGCGCAATGACTCCTTCCCCGCCAGCCACCCGCTGTGGGCCGGCCCGCTGGGCTACCAGGGCTCCAAGGCGGCGATGAAACTAATTGCACAGGCCGATGTGGTCATCGCACTAGGCTCGCGCATGGGCCCGTTTGGCACGCTGCCGCAGCACGGCATGGACTACTGGCCCAAAGACGCCAAGATCATCCAAGTAGAAGCGGACCACACCAATTTAGGGTTGGTCAAGAAAATCACCGTCGGTATCCATGGCGACGCCAAAGCGGTCGCCAAAGAACTGCTGCGCCGCTTGAGCAGCATGACTTTAGCCAGCGATGCGACCAAAGCGCAACGCGCCGCCACTATCGCCACCGAAAAAGCCGCCTGGGAAAAAGAGCTGGACAGCTGGACGCATGAGCGCGATACCTACAGCCTGGACATGATCGAAGAAGCCAAAGGCGAACGCACGCCCACGGGCGGCACGTATTTGCATCCGCGCCAGGTGCTGCGTGAGTTGGAAAAAGCCATGCCGCCGCGCGTGATGGTGTCCACCGACATCGGCAATATCAATGCCGTGGCCAACAGCTATTTGCGCTTTGACGAGCCGCGCAGCTTTTTCGCGCCCATGAGCTTTGGTAACTGCGGCTATTCGCTGCCCACCATGATCGGCGCCAAAGCCGCTGCCATGGACCGCCCTGCCGTGGCTTACGCGGGCGACGGCGCGTGGGGTATGAGCATGTCTGAACTCATGACTGCGGTGCGCCACGATATTCCGGTTACTGCCGTGGTCTTTCACAACCGCCAATGGGGCGCCGAGAAGAAAAACCAGGTGG
>Ga0214919_10009230_pt1 | contig 12745 bp, 14 predicted proteins | sample LL1503_MetaG_FD_177994 | JGI IMG/M metagenome (GOLD analysis project Ga0214919, IMG submission 177994) | Freshwater microbial communities from Lake Lanier, Atlanta, Georgia, United States - LL-1503 | ecosystem: Environmental > Aquatic > Freshwater > Lake | place: USA: Georgia | collected...
TTCTTATGATCTACATCTTTCATTTGCGCTAAAACTTTTTCAAGGTTTGCCCGATCATCGCCATGCACACCGGACCAACGTGCTGAATAAATCCCTGGCGCACCATTTAAGGCATCAACGCATAGCCCGCTGTCATCTGCTATTGCTGGGAGTCCGGTTTCGCGACAAATCGTGCGCGCCTTCAATAACGCGTTCGCTTCAAAAGTATCGCCGGTTTCTTCGACATCTGATAACTCTGGAAATTGGTCACTACCAATTAATTCTACGGTTGGCGCAACAATTGCAAGAATTCGCGCAAGCTCTTCAATCTTGCCTTTATTGCGCGATGCAATAACTAATTTCAATTACTTCAGCGCATCCATCTGCATTTGGGTTAGCGTGCCGCAACCTGCAACTGCAAGATCTAATAACTTATCCAATTTTGCGCGATTAAACGGAGCGCCTTCTGCAGTGCCTTGAACTTCAATAAATGTGCCATCCCCCATACATACAACGTTCATATCAGTCTCTGCTGTTACATCTTCGTCATAACAAAGATCTAACATTGGAGTTCCATTAATAACGCCAACGCTTACAGCGGCAACTGAACCTTTTAGTGGTTGTGAATTTAGCGGTACATGACCTTTTTCTTTGGCCCAAGAAATTGCATCAGCTAAGGCAACATATGCGCCAGTAATTGCAGCAGTTCGAGTTCCACCATCTGCTTGCAATACATCGCAATCCAAAACAATGGTGTTCTCACCTAGCGCTTGCATATCTACTACCGCGCGCAGCGAACGTCCGATTAATCGGGAAATTTCTTGAGTGCGTCCACCTAATTTACCTTTTACGCTTTCACGGTCGGAGCGGGAATGAGTTGCCCGCGGCAACATTGAGTATTCAGATGTAACCCAACCTTTACCTTTTCCAACTAACCATCTTGGCACCCCCGGAGTGAAGGAAGCAGCGCAGAGAACTCTAGTGTTACCGAATTCAACTAAAACCGAACCTTCAGCGTGATCTAACCAACCGCGCGTAAATTTAATTTTCCGTAATTGATCCGGTTTGCGACCATCGACACGTTCAATACCAATTCGTGAAATATTTGAATTCAATGTTACTCCCTTAGTTTTTAAATCTTGCTTCTTACATTTACAACTTCTGGCCCAAGAAAACGACGGGCGAGCGTTGCAAAATTTTCGGCATTTCCGGTTGCGATAAATTGATACTCAGGCTTGCTTGCAGTGGCCCTCATTAAATTTTTTTCAGCTAAGACTCGATATAAATCTTTTGCAGTCTCTTCTGCGCTAGATACTAATGTAACGTTATTACCCATTACATATGAAATAACGCCAGTTAACAATGGGTAATGGGTACAACCTAAAACTAAAGTATCAACATCGGCTTTAACTAATGGAGTTAAATATTTCGTCGCAATATCTGTAATTGCTCTCCCAGATGTTTCACCGCGTTCCACAAATTCCACAAATAGCGGGCAAGGAATTGAAGTAATGGAAAGTTGCGGGGCAGCTGCAAATGCATCTGCATAAGCTTTTGATTCGATCGTGGTCTGAGTTCCAATTACGCCAACTTTCCCGGTGCGAGAAGCCGAGACAGCGCGACGTACTGCAGGCTGAATCACTTCAATAACTGGAATTGAATAGCGTTCCCGTGCATCGCGTAACATCGCCGCGCTTGCAGTGTTACATGCGATCACAATTGCTTTAACACCGGCTGCCACCAGTTGATCCATGATTTCTAAAGCGAATGTTCTAACTTCAGCTAACGGCCTTGGTCCATATGGAGTTCTGGCAGTATCGCCAACATAGAGGATTGATTCATTCGGCAACTGGTCTATAACTGCACGGGCTACGGTCAAACCCCCTACCCCGGAATCGAAAATTCCAATCGGGGCATCTGAATTAGGCACGTGCGTAGCCTACCTTTTCTATTAATTTTTCAATTTGTTATGAAATAGTTATAAATCTGAGTTGGCTTTCAAGGTTCGTAATTGAGTTTCACCTTGCAATATAGCCGATATAAGGGAGCATTTAACCAACCTTTTTCATCGCAGACTACATATGGGTCTACGAAGATTAAGGGCCGACCTCGCCCGAGTTCGGAAACATAGCGCCCCATGGAGGCTATCAAGAATGCAACTTACATCAACACAATGGAGCACGTTATATAACATGTTCTCCTTTGGATTAATTGCAATGCTCGCTTGCACTGTGTACACACTCGTATCACAGGCTCGAGTACTTCCTAAGTATCGCAATGCACTCGTACTGTCATCGATGGTTACTTTCATCGCTGGATACCACTACTTCCGAATCTTCAATTCTTTTGTAGATTCAAGTGCCGCAGGAATGGTAAAAGTTGGAAATGCTCAAGGTACATTCAACGAGGCTTACCGCTACGTTGACTGGGTTTTGACAGTGCCACTTCTTCTAGTTGAAGTTGTAGCCGTACTTGCACTTGCCAAAGCTGCAGCATCGTCACTAATCGGTCGACTTGTGCCAGCTGCAACCGCCATGATTGCCCTTGGCTATCCTGGTGAAATTGCAACCGAAAATGGAAGTAAAATTCTTTGGGGAGTTCTCTCCACTATTCCGTTCCTATACATTCTCTATGTTCTATTCGTTGAACTTGGAAAATCTTTGGAACGTCAACCTGAAGGCGTAGCAGCAACTGTTGGTCGCTTGCGACTGTTGCTTATCGCAACTTGGGGCGTATACCCAATCTCCTACCTATTCCCAATTTTAGGAATAGAAGGAACTGATGCATTTATGTATCGACAGATTGGTTACACAGTTGCCGACGTATTAGCTAAATGCGTATTTGGTCTAACAATTTACAAGATCGCACGCATGAAATCAGCTGCTGAAGGCATGAAAGAAGATCACTAGTTAACTAGTTAAAAAGGCCGAACCAGAAATGGTTCGGCCTTTTTTATTTTAAATGAATTTCAAAGTAGATTTAAAAGACTTTCTTGCAACCAACCTAGCCATGAATAAACCGCGTAAACCGCTTTCATCGGATCGCTCTCCGTCATTAATTCATATTTCTCATGTTGAGGTTTAGCATCTCGATCCTTTCCAATATCTAATCGAACCGCAAGCGCTAATCGAATATCGTTCATACCGCTTAACCATGCCATCGCCGCTTCGCTTTCTATTACACAAGTTATATGCGCAACATCAAGTGGCGAATCATTATCCCAATCTTCATCTTGTGGCAGCAGCGCTTCTCGAATCATCACCGCATTTGCACGTTTTTTTTCGCGCAACCCATGTTCGGTATAACGTCGAAATTCGGCTGATTTTTCGTTATCTCCATATGCATCCGGCAAAAGACGTAGTAAAACCGGATCGATAGGTGGCGCATCATTTGTTGATATACCTACCATTCGCATCAATTCATCAACAGAATGGCTTTCTGATAAATGAGTGCCGCCATCCTCTTCACTCAGCAGTTCGATTATTTGTTCAGTGAGGTTTATTAAGACATGCGCTTCTTGTGATGAAAATGTTATGGCGATTTTTTCATCGCCACTTCGTAAGAATCCTGACATCAATTAGATTTCATCGTCGCGTTGCAAAGTAGCCCAAAGTCCGTATTCATGCAGCCGTTGCACATCTAACTCCATCTCTTCGCGGGTTCCAGAACTTACGACTGCTTTTCCTTCGACGTGAACTTTCATCATTAGCTCAGTAGCTTTTTCTTTAGAATAACCGAAGAGCAGAATAAACACATGCGTTACGTAACTCATTAAGTTGACTGGGTCATCCCAAACTACGGTTACCCAAGGTCGATCAGGGCGTAGATCACTTTTGATCTCTTCCTCGGTTAGCGTTCCCATTTCCTTATTATCTCGCTATCTAAGTGCAATGGTGAAGTTTTCACTTATGCCAGAGGCGCTCAATGAAGTTCCAGCGCTAATTAATCGATATGTTGCAAATCCATCGCTAGGTTCAATCAACGTGAGTTTAAATTGACCATCCGTGCCAGTAATTACCGTAGTTTTTAACGCAACTTCTTTGTAACTGCTCCCATTTAATTTTTCTAAAATTATTTTTACACCACCTTCTTTTGGCTGGATAAAACCAGAGATAACAATTTCTCGACCATGCAATGCGGTTGCTGGGGTTATCACTGAAATTTTCCTAATTATTTCTATATTCAAATCTTTAGATACTCCTGCATTTCGTTCCCAGGAACTTTCTGAAGTCGCATGAAGTATCGAATTTCCTCCTAGTAATGTTGAGATTGCCAGAGTGCCATCTGATGATGTAATCCCCGAATAAATTTTTCGCCAAGTGCCATCGCTATTTTTTGTTTCGATGTTTAACGGTAAATTTGGAATTGGTTGTTTGTCTGGAAGTGTGAATTGCATTTGAACTCTAATCGGATCACCAAATGCTTGCGTGCTCTTATCGGAATTTAAAGTTGCAACTACTTGATCTGGTGCAATTGTTTGCGCAAATGCGCGCACACTTGGCATCGTGGCAGCATCCTCCATGCCAAGAGTCCAAGCCATAATTCCACCTAGGCGATATTTAGCAACCAAGTTAGCGCGGGCTACAAAAGATCGAGAGTCTTGATACCAAGCGGTCCGAGTCGCAGTGCATGTAGTGGGTGTGCCATCGGCTAAAAATCCAGGAAAAGTTTTATTGTATGTAAATGTAACTTCTCCTTCATTTTCCATATATTGCGTAGTTGCGCCATATCCGGTTGCTAGTGAAACTGCATCTCTCATCACAAAAGTAGCGGCTTTTATCTTGGTATTAATTACCTTTGCATCATCTGGTGCACAGGTTCCTACAACCTTAACCACCCAATCTCTACCATATCCTGGAACACCTAGAAAAACTTTAGAAGCTGGAATTACAGAAGTTGCATACTTGACGGCATCTTCAACCCAATTCAACGGACCAATTGGGCCAACTGTTGAAGTTGAATAGTCATAAGTCATTATTCGTAATCGATCTATATAAGGCGCAATGTTTTTCCAGTCGTAAACGGTGTAACCCTTACGTTTTGTAACTGGATCAAAATCGACTGGCGAAGTTATTGAAAGTATTTTCTTTTCTGCATGTAATACGCTCGATAATTCTTTGACAAACAATAGCCACCGCGGCCTAGTGGTATCCCAAGTCGAATTTCCATCCAGAAATGCAAAATTTTCGAAATCTAAATCGATCCCATCAAAATTGTTTGTCCTAACTAGGTTTGCAATTGTGGTAATAATATTTGCTCTTGATGTTTGGTTCGCTAATAGATTGCTCAATACTAATTTATCTGTGCCATCTGTAATAGTAGGAATAATTCCAATGTTTAAGTTTTTAAGTGTTGTTAGGGGTATAGATATCGGATCAGTTAATTTAGCTGCTGCATACAAATCCAAAATATTTTTCTCGCCTTTTAGCGTGTACCAAAATGGCGAAACTTCTTTTATTAAATCCTGATTGACCACAACTGAAGCGATAGAATTTTTTACAGAATAGTAAGGGATCCAACCGCTAATAATTTTTCGCGGTAGCGGATCTGCTGCATGCAATGGTTCGGTAACAATTAATAATTGCGATAAAAGAGCTATTACTATGACAACAATTAATTTATTTGTAGCAAGTTTCATCAAGGTTTGGGCGTATCTGGTTCTTTTCGCAAACCTGCATGAATCTCTTTGCAAGTTGGGCAGATTGGAAATCGCTCTGGATCTCGAGTTGGAATCCATTTTTTGCCACAAAGCGCAGTAACGGTTTTCCCAGATACTGCTGATTCAACAATCTTTTCTTTCTTCACATAATGTGAAAAACGCTCGTGATCACCTTCATCAAGCCGTTCGGTTACTGGAGCGAGAATTGTGTCGGTATCGGTATCGCGCCCGCGTGTAAAAAAACCCATACACGAATCATAATCGGTGTGATTAAACTAAGCAGATGAAAGACCTATTGCGCACCGAACATTTATCGCGAGCCGATGTCGAATTGATATTGGATACCGCGGCGCAATTTGCGGAAAACCCACTTAGGTCTAATACAGCGTTAGCTAATAAAACCGTTGCCATTTATATGACTAAGCCATCAACTAGAACCCGACTTGCATCAGAAACTGCAGTTGCACATTTAGGTGGTTCGCCAATTTTTGTACGCGGCGATGATTTGCAATTAGGTCGCGGTGAAACAATTTCTGATACCGCCAAAATTATCAGTGGGTTCTGCAGCGCAATGATTGTTCGCACTTTTGCACAAGCAGATGTTGACGAACTGGGTTTACATTCCACGATTCCAATTATCAATGCATTAACCGATGATGATCACCCAACTCAATTGCTTGCCGATTGGTTAACTATTCGTGAAAACTTTGGCAGTGATATCTCTGGCAGAAAATTTGTGTATCTCGGAGATGGCAACAATATGGCTAACTCTTGGTTAATCATGGGTGCAATCATGGGTGCGCATGTTGTTACTGCAACGCCATCCGGTAAATGGTCACCCAGCGCGCAAGCTATTGAAACCGCAAATAAAATTGCAGAAGAATCTGGTGCGAAAATTGAAGTTATTAACGATCCGGAAGTTGCAGCTAAAGATGCTTCCGTTCTTTATACCGATGTTTGGATGTCGATGGGCGACCCCGAGTCAGAACGAAAAGAAAAAATTGAAGTGCTAGCCCCTTTTGCTGTTACTGAATCGTTAATGTCATTGACTGCAAAAGATTCAATTTTTATGCACTGCCTTCCCGCACATCGCGGTGAAGAAGTTGCCGCAAATGTGATTGATGGAACAAAATCTGTGATCTGGCGTGAAGCATTTCATCGAAGAACCACCATTCAGTCACTTCTTTTTCACTTGGTAAACGGTGAAATAATTGGCGTAAAGCAGTAATCTGACACCCATGCGCGTAATTGTCCCTAAAGAAATAAAATCCGGCGAAAAACGAGTTGCATTAGTCCCAGATATAATTTCAAAGTTAACTCGTGCTGGTTTAACGGTTGCAATCGAATCTGGCGCTGGTGCCGATTCGCAAGCCACAGATAGCGAATTTCAAGCCGCTGGTGCTGAGATTATCGCTACCGCCAATATTCAAAGTGAATTAGGAAAAGCAGACGTTATAGCTTCAGTGCAACCACTAACGCCAGACCAATTTAAATCTGTCAAAAAGGGTGCAGTGACAATATCTTTCTTATCACCAACTACTGCAACTGATTCAATTGATGCCGCTGCAACTGCTGGCGTAACTGCATTCTCATTAGAAATGGTGCCCCGTATTTCGCGCGCACAATCTATGGATGCGCTAACTTCACAAGCGCTATGCGCTGGATATCGTGCCGCACTTGTTGGCGCGGAAATGTCACCAAGATTTTTCCCACTCTTAATGACTGCAGCCGGAACTGTTACACCTGCGCAAGTTCTTGTACTTGGCGCTGGCGTTGCTGGATTGCAAGCCATTGCAACTTCACGCCGCCTTGGTGCAGTTGTTTCCGCTTACGACGTTCGACCATCTTCAGCAGATGAAGTTCGTTCGATGGGCGCAACATTTATTGAATTAGAGTTAGAAGCACTCGAAGGCGCTGGCGGTTACGCTCGCGAAATGACCGAAGAGCGCGCTGCAAAGCAACGCGAACTCTTGACGCCTTTTATTACTAAATCAAATGTACTTATTACTACCGCTGCGGTTCCTGGTCGTCCTGCGCCACGATTAGTTACTGCTGAAATGTTTAGCAAGATGGCGCCCGGTTCGATCATCGTTGATTTAGCTGCTGAAACTGGTGGAAACGTTGAAGGATCAAAACCTGGCGAAATAGTAGTAACTGCAAATGGTGTGAAGATTTGGGGCGGCAAAGATGTACCGTCGCAACTTCCTTTCCATGCATCATCGCTCTACTCCCGCAACGTTGTGAATTTACTGCTCCTAATGACAAAAACTGAGAACGTAGAAGGCAAGAACAGCGGAACTATCGCGCCAGATTTTGCAGATGAAATTATCGATGCGGCCGCGTTGACTCATGACGGCGCAAAACGCACACCGCAATTAAATGGAGGTAAGAAGTAATGGAACCAATGGCAATTGTTTCAATCTTCGTACTTGCAGTTTTCGTGGGTTTTGAAGTGGTTTCTAAAGTTTCTTCAACTCTCCATACCCCGTTAATGAGCGGTGCCAATGCGATTCATGGCGTTATTTTGGTTGGTGCCATCATCGTCGCTGATCACAGCTCAACAAATTTAGAACTTGGATTATCGGTTGCTGCAATCGTCTTGGCCACAATAAATATGGTTGGCGGATTTGTAGTGACAGATCGAATGTTAGAAATGTTCAAAGGAAAAGGTAAAGAGAAAGCGAAGGAGCCAAAGTGAGCCGCGCTATCTACGATTTAATCGGATTATCTGCTGGCGTCTGTTTTATTCTTGCACTTAAAGGATTATCACATCCACGCACGGCACGACGCGGTAATTTAATTGGTGCGCTAGGTGCAACTATTGCTACCGTTGTAGTTTTCTTTTATGCCAGCGAAGATTCCTCACTGCCACTAAATAATCTTGGTTGGATTCTTGGTGCGATGGTTGTTGGTTTATTAATTGGAGTCCCAGCAGCTCGTAAAGTGCAGATGACCCAGATGCCGCAACTTGTTGCGCTATTTAATGGTGTTGGCGGCGGCGCTGCAGCACTAGTTGCAATCGTTGAATATTTAAGACTTGGAAATACGGCAACTGGCGCCGAAGTTGTTGCCACTGTATTTACCGTAATAGTTGGTTGCGTTTCATTCTCTGGTTCGATCATTACTTTTATGAAGTTGCAAGAGTTAATGACCACTCGCCCAGTTGTATTTCCTGGCGGGCGTTTTGTAATTGCTGGAACATTAGTTGGAGTATTAGGTTGCGGTGGCTGGGTAATCAACTCACTTGGCACTACGCCGCTCTTAGTTCTTGCTGGTTTATCACTGCTATTTGGCGTGCTCTTTGTACTCCCAGTTGGTGGCGCAGATGTGCCAATTGTAATTTCGCTATTAAACGCATTTACTGGTTTAACTGTTGCAGCAAGCGGATATGTACTCAATTCCACTTTATTGATCATCGCTGGAACACTAGTTGGCGCATCCGGAACTATCTTGACTCGTTTGATGGCAGAAGCGATGGGCCGCTCACTATTTGGCACGCTCTTCGGTGCATTTACTGCAAAACCGCAAGATGTTGCAGCTGGCGGCGAAACTCGGCCAGTTCGATCTGGCTCGCCAGACGATGTTGCGATTTTGCTTAACTATGCCCGCCGCGTTGTGATCGTTCCAGGTTTTGGTTTGGCCGTTGCGCAAGCCCAACATACAGTTCGCGAACTTGCTGATTTATTAACTGCAAAAGGTATTGATGTTGCTTACGGAATTCATCCAGTTGCAGGTCGTATGCCAGGACATATGAACGTTCTGTTGGCAGAAGCAAATGTTCCTTATGAACAACTTGCGGAGATGGATGAAGTGAATCCAACTTTCCCACAAACCGATGTTGCGTTAATTATTGGTGCCAACGATGTGGTAAATCCTGCTGCAAAGAACACACCTGGTTGCCCAATTTACGGAATGCCAATTTTAGATGTATCACTTGCTGGAAACGTAATATTCTTGAAGCGTTCCATGCGTCCAGGATTTGCCGGTATCGAAAACGAATTGCTCTTTGATCCAAAGACCACTCTGCTATTCGGTGACGCTAAAGCTTCACTAACAAAAGTAGTTGGCGCTCTTAAAGCTTTGTAATTCTAAATTACAAACGCTTAACCTTCTTGCATCTCCGTAGGTGCTCCGTGCACGCTCAAAATATCACTGCTGAGTTTTGATCCTTCACCGGAACGATTAAGAGCAGCGCCGCGTTGCCGGACAAATTCTTTATGATCAGCAGGCACAATTCCAAGTGCCCCTTTTTGGAAATCTTCGAATGCTTGCAAAACTTCGCGCTTGGTATTCATTACAAATGGACCCATCCAGGCAACCGGTTCACGAATTGGCTCACCGCCGAGAATGATTACATCCATTTCTAGTGCGCGCGATTCTTGCGCTTTATCTGCAGTTACCACTAATAGATCGCCATCTAAATTTGCGTTATCGAATACTGCAAGTTGCCCCATCTGTAAGGGACGATGTTCATCGCCAACCGTGCCGCGTCCGCTCATTGTGTAAACCAGTGCGTTATATGCAGAATTCCACGGCAAGCGAAGTTGTGCGCCAGGTTGCAATGTTGCATGCACAATTGTGATTGGAGTTTGCGTAGTTCCGGGCCCTTGATGTCCAGCTACTTCGCCAGCGATAACACGAATTAAAGTACCGCCATCACTCGAAGATAAAAGTTCTACGTTCTTTGCGCGAATATCTTGATAAGCCGGTGTTGACCATTTCTTACTTGCTGGAAGATTTACCCAAAGTTGGAATCCATGAAAAAGACCGCCGCTCATTACTAAATGTTCCGGTGGGGTTTCGATATGCAAAATTCCAGCTCCAGCAGTCATCCATTGCGTATCGCCATTTGAAATCGTGCCACCGCCGCCGTGATTATCGAAGTGATCGAAGATGCCATCAATAATGTATGTAACAGTTTCAAACCCGCGATGCGGATGCCATGGTGTTCCTTTTGGTTCACCAGGTGAATATTCAACTTCGCCCATTTGATCCATCATGATGAATGGATCTACATCGGCAAGGTCCACGCCATGAAAAGCGCGTCGTACCGGGAAGCCTTCGCCTTCGTAACCTTGCGGTGCGGAAGTAACGCTTTTTACGGTGCGCGCGCTTGATTTGGGTGATGCGATTACGCGCGGTAGGACAGTTATATCTTTTACGGTTACGGCGGGCATGGTTGAAGTTTCAACTACATCGGGTGGGAATGCAAGTTGAAAAAATTTTATCGGCTGTGAATAACTTTTTATTTTTGTCAGACCTGTTTTAGATGCTTCTCACATGGAGATCGCAACCGAGCTAACCGACGAAAATATCCTTCGTCTACTTAATACCCGTGCTGGGATAGAAATTTTGACGGAGCTCGTTGCGATTGATCCATTCTCATTGTCCGCATCAGGACGAGTTGATTATTTGGCAGCGCTGGAAAAACAATCTGGTTGGCTACAAGCTTTGATGCAGAGCGCCATTGTTGCAGTAACTGGAAATGAGCCTTCTAAAGCCGATTCAATCTGGAGTGGAGTTGATGATTCTGAGCGCGAGGAAATTGCGGCGGCGCTCCGGCTCTCTAGTGGAACAGCGCAGCATCGAATTGATGTAGCTCGCACTCTTGTAAATCATTTGCCTAATACTTGTGCCGCTTTAGCAAATGGTGAAATATCTGCAGCACACGCATCTGTAATTGCTCGCGAAAGTGCTGAAGTAATTGGAAAAGGTTTATCGGCCGCTGCAATTGCGGAAATTGAGTTAAAAGCTATTTCGCATGCTGAATTTCATACACCAGTTCAAGTTGCAAATAAAGTTCGTGGCACAATTGCAAAACTTTCACCAGAAATTTTTGAAGCTGCCGCAGAGCATGCGCGGGATTGTCGCAAAGTTACGATGTATGCAGAACCTGATGGGATGGCGACCATTGTTGCGCTATTGCCAGCAGCTGATGCCCAAACTGTAATGCTCGCAATTGATGCGTTGGCTAGGCAAGAATCCGAAATCAATGGCGGCGATGTAAGTATTTCACCATTAGATGATGAGCGAACTTTAGATATGAAGCGGGCAGATGCACTTACATCTTTAGCCGCTACTTTCCTCGCACAGAACTTAGATTCCTATAAACCGCACCGACGACCAGTTACCGTTAACTTAACTATTGATTTACCAACTCTTTTAGGGCTTTCAGAAAATCCAGGCATTCTTGCGGGATACGGTGCGATCCCCGCATCTGTCGCCCGTGAATTAGCGGCGGATGGAAAGTGGAAACGATTCGTGACAGATCCAATAAGTGGTGAACTACTTAATTTAGGTCGAGAAACATATGAACCGTCGCAAGCGCTGATTGATTTTCTTACTGCGCGTGATCGAACTTGTCGGTTTCCAGGTTGTAGACAGCCAGCGAGAGTTAGCGATATCGATCATGCAAAAAGTTGGGATTCCGGTGGTGAAACTTCAATCTCGAACTTAGGAGTTTTATGTAGAAGACATCATCGAATGAAAACCCATGGCGGTTGGGAATTAATAAGTGAAAGTGATGGATCTTGTACTTGGACCTCGCCAACTGGAAAGATTTACCAAGTTCCCGCTCGCCCCATAAATGATGCCGCCTGAGTAGGAATTAATTATTCCTTTTGAATATAGTTGCTTTGAATGCTCTAATGTTTACCTATGAAGTCACTTGCAGTTCTAGTAGCTCTAATGGCAGCAATTACTGTTGTCGGTGGACCAATTGCGCTAGGGCTAACATTTATCGAGCCAGCTAAATCCTCGTTTAATAAATTGAGAGTTGCCGCGGTGATACTTTTTGCGCTCCCAGCAATATTTATCGGCGTAATTTTCATGACCGCAAATATTGGAATTGGTGGCCGCCTCTATGGCTTATTCGGTTTCGGAATTTCAACTTTTGCCCTTTATCGCACCATTAAACAAATGCGCGGAAATCGGAACCCCGATAAAGGACTTATCCAAGATTAATCTAGGATTGGCTTGGTTTATTTAAGGATTGGCTTGGTTTATTTAAGGATTGGCTTGGTTTATTTAAGGATTGGCTTGGTTTATTTAAGGATTGGCTTGGTTTATTTAAGGATTGGCTTGGTTTATTTAAGGATTGGCTTGGTT
>Ga0214919_10009231_pt1 | contig 12745 bp, 9 predicted proteins | sample LL1503_MetaG_FD_177994 | JGI IMG/M metagenome (GOLD analysis project Ga0214919, IMG submission 177994) | Freshwater microbial communities from Lake Lanier, Atlanta, Georgia, United States - LL-1503 | ecosystem: Environmental > Aquatic > Freshwater > Lake | place: USA: Georgia | collected 2015-03-15
AAATTTATCTCGCCGCTAATAAAGCTGCTTGGGAAGAACTACAAAAAATAAATTTTCAACATACTGCGTAACATCAGTTATAAACAAAAAAAAACAATAACACAGTGCTTTTTTTATCAATAAACCTGATGCATAAAAAATCACAGTCAATGTATACCCATCTTGGTATCTTTAGCGAAAAATTAGTTCGGCGTAATGAAACACATTAAATTAGTTGTCTACATAATCCTTTTTATAACAGGATACACCATTTCTTCTGGCTATAATAAGGCGCATAACAACCCAAACGCGCAAGCATTGCCCCCCGATCCCGACGTCAAAACAGGAAAACTAGCCAATGGCTTCACCTATTACATCCGTAAAAATGTAGAACCTAAAAACAGGGCTCAACTTTATCTTACCAATAAAGTAGGATCTATTTTAGAAAATGAGGACCAGCGAGGTTTAGCCCATTTCATGGAACATATGGGATTTAATGGGACTAAAAATTATCCCAAAAACGACCTCGTAAACTATCTCCAAAAAGCAGGTATACGTTTCGGTGCTGATTTGAATGCATATACTAATTTTGATGAAACCGTGTACCAGCTGCCCATACCTACTGATGATGCTGAATTATTTAAGCATGGAATGCAAATTATGCGCGACTGGGCACAAGATGCAACACTCGACCCTGTAGAAATTGACAAAGAACGAGGTGTCGTATTAGAAGAAAAACGTTTAGGAAAAGGTGCAAATCAACGCATGCAAACCCAATATCTACCTGTGCTGCTAAACAACTCGCGTTACTCAAACCGTTTGCCTATCGGAACAGAAGAGGTGTTGGAAAATTTCAAACCAGAAACAATACAACAGTTTTATAAAGACTGGTATCGCCCCAACTTACAAGCATTAATCGTCGTTGGCGACATCGATGTGCAGGCCGTTGAACAAATAATCAAAGCCAAATTTTCTGATCTGAAAAATCCAGCTCATCCACGTTCACGTACGAATTATCGCGTTCCATTGCTCGATAAAAATCAATTTATAGCCGTAACCGACAAAGAATTTTCGGTTACAGTTGCACATATCTTTATCAAACACCCTGAAAAAATAATTAAAACAGCGACCGATCTTCGCAATGAGATCATCCGATCCTTATACAACCAGATGATGGGGGCTCGCTTTAGTGAAATAACAAAACAGGCAAGTCCACCATTCCTGCAAGGAGGAAGTAGTATTGGAGGATTCCTAGCTGGGCTCGATGTCGCAAGCTCATATGTGGTTGCCAAGCCTGGTGAACTAGAAAAAGGTTTCAAAACCGTTCTAACAGAAGTTGAACGGGTAAAACGTTTTGGGTTTGCACAAACCGAACTTGAGCGTGCTAAAACGGCCTTCATCACACAAGAGGAATCAGCTTATAAAGAAAAAGATAAAACGGATTCGAGAAATTTTGTCAATGCGTATCTGCAAAATTTTCTCAATGGAGACGCATACCCGAGTATTTCGTACAAATACAATTTTTATAAAGAAAAAATTGCTGGCGTTTCACTCGGAGAAATCAATGCACTTGCCCGCACCTATATCACCGATACCAATCGGGATATCGTGATCCTAGGTCCCGAAAAAGATAAAGATCAGCTGCCTGATGAGGCAACGGTGAATACCTGGGTAAAAGCCGTCAAGCAGGATCACATCATCGCTTACGTAGACGAAGTTTTAAACAAACCACTACTCGCATCCAAGCCCCAACCTGGCAAAATTACCAGCGAAAAAAACGACCCCGATTTGGGTACAACAGACCTGGTTTTAAGCAATGGTGTAAAGATTATATTGAAACCAACCAATTTCAAAAACGATGAAATCCGCTTTCAAGCATATAGCCCAGGCGGTACATCCTTGTACAGCGATGCTGACTTCCAATCAGCCAACAATGCCGACGACATGGTGAGTAGAAGCGGTATCGGCGATTTCAACGCGATAGCCTTGAGCAAATTTCTTACGGGTAAGACCGTTTCTGTTCAACCATTTATTTCAGAACGTAATGAAGGGATCATGGGCTCCACCATTCCCCGAGATTTTGAAACGGCTTTGCAACTCGTTTACTTATACTTTACACAGCCACGAAAAGACGAAGAAATATTTAAGGGCTATATCACACAGTTGAAAGGGAGTTTGGCAAATCGCGAAAATGATCCAAATACTGTTTTTTCGGATTCAATCGCTGCTGTTTTAGGCAATTATAGCATTCGACGAACCGGACCTTCGATTGAAAAAGTAGAACAAATCAATCTAGATAACGCTTACAGCATTTTTAAGGAACGCTTCGCGGATGCCAGCGATTTTACATTCACCTTTGTCGGCAGTTTTGATCCCCATGAAATAAAGCCATTATTGGAGAAATATTTGGGAGGATTACCCAGCATCGCTCGAAAAGAAGAAGCGAAAGACCTAGGAATAAAAACTCCTGCTGGGAGAATTAATAAAACCATTTACAAGGGGCAAGAACCCAAAGCTAGTGTGCGTTTAGTTTTCAGTGGTGATTATAACTACAATCAAGGAAACAACGATCAATTAGATGCTCTTGCTGAAGTATTATCGATCAAACTAATTGAACGGCTACGTGAAGATGAAGGAGGGGTGTATGGTGTACGTGCACGTGCGAGTTACAGCAAATACCCTCAAGGACGTTACACTTTCAATATTTCCTTCGGATGCGGCCCAGAGAATGTGGAAAAACTAATCGCTTCGACCTTGGAAGAAATTAATAAAATCAAACAAAATGGAGCACAAGAAGTAGATGTTCAAAAATTTATCGCGGAAGAAAAACGGACTACCGAGACTCAACTCAAAGAGAATAACTTCTGGCTAAGCTACCTATATGGTCAGGCTCAAAACAACGAAGACCCAAGAACAATTTTAACCTATCTGGATTCACTAAAAAATATCAGTTCAGCAAGTTTGAAAGCAACGGCAAATGCATATGTGAGCGGGGACAATATGATTCGCTTTGTATTAATGCCCGAAAAAAAGTAGCGGAGGCAGCAACTCTTCTACCCTCATTTGCACAATTTTACCCCATACCTCACACATTTTGGGCAGAAAACTTTCTGCCCCTACCAGTTTGGTTTTTAATTTCTTTGCCATTTCCCATTTTTAAAACATGAAGATTTCGTACAACTGGCTGAAACAATTCATCAAAACCGATCATACCCCTGAAGAACTTTCGTTAATCCTGACCAATATTGGCTTAGAAGTCGAAAGTCTGGAGAAAGTACAAACCATACCAGGAGGCCTCGAAGGACTTTTAATCGGGCACGTGAAGGAATGCATACAACACCCCAATGCAGATCGATTGAAAATCACCAAAGTAGATATCGGCGGCGATGAGGACTTGCAGGTCGTTTGTGGGGCAAGTAATGTCTCTGCAGGCCAGAAGGTGGTTGTCGCTACTGTAAATACAACCGTTCACCCCACTTCGGGCGAGCCGTTCAAGATTAATAAATCCAAAATACGAGGTGAGGTTTCTGAAGGGATGATTTGTGCAGAGGATGAAATAGGCTTAGGAATATCTCATGAAGGTATCCTTGTTTTAGATACGAATGCGCCCATTGGGACTCCTGCAAAATCATACTTTAACATAGAAGACGATTATTGTTTCGAAATTGGTTTAACACCGAATCGTGCGGATGCAGCTTCCCATTTGGGTGTCGCGCGCGACTTAGCAGCCTATCTAAACACGGCGGTCATCATGCCTGATATAAAAGCCTTTTCAAGTGGCAATCAAAGCTTGATTATACCTGTTTCGGTCGAAGATCAACAAGCTTGTCCGCGTTATTCATCGCTCACCATCTGTGGGGTGACGGTAGAAGAATCCCCAGACTGGATCAAGGAAAAATTGCAGGTAATTGGCTTACGCTCCATTAATAATATTGTGGATATCACCAACTATGTATTGCACGAACTGGGACAACCTTTGCATGCTTTTGATGCAGATGAAATTCGTGGAGGTAAGGTACTCGTCAAAAAATGTGCAGAAGGGACGCCATTCACAACACTTGATGGAGTCGAACGCAAACTTTCGTCAGAGGACTTGATGATCTGCCATGCAGAAAAAGCAATGTGCATGGCTGGTGTTTTTGGTGGTGTTGAATCTGGCATCAAATCAACAACAAGCAATATATTTTTAGAAAGTGCTTGGTTCGATGCCGTATCCATCCGCAAAACATCCAAACGTCATGGATTAAAAACAGATGCATCCTTTCGCTATGAACGGGGAACTGACCCCGAGATGACGGTTATAGCTTTAAAAAGAGCAGCAATACTAATTACGGAGATCGCTGGAGGCCAAATAGCTTCTTCCATTTCAGATATTTATCCCGCTCCTGTTCCACCATTCGCTATTGCAGTTCATTATAGTCACGTAGATCGCCTGATAGGCAAGGTCATTCCCCGATCAGAAATCAAATCTATTTTGACAGGGCTCGGAATCACCATCGAAACTGAAACCGAACAAGGCCTCGTACTACAAGTGCCCACCTACAAAGTAGACGTGACGCGCGAAGTAGATATTATCGAAGAGATTTTACGTATTCACGGATACAATAACATCGAAATCCCCAATCAAATCAGAGCCTCTCTGAATTATGCGGAAAAGCCAGACAAAGAAATCGTACAACATAAAATAGCCGATTTACTAACGGCCAATGGCTTTGTAGAAATCATGTCTAATTCGTTGACCAAACTGACGTATTCTTCCAATCCTGAACAAGCCGTTAAAATATTAAATCCGCTGAGTACTGATCTGGATGCGATGCGTCAATCCTTGCTTTTTTCTGGGCTCGAAGCAATCGTATATAATCAAAATCGAAAAAATTCAGATTTGAAAATGTATGAATTTGGCAAAACATATTGGTCTGAAGAAGGAGTCTATTATGAAAACCAGCGTCTAGCCCTATTTCTTACTGGGGCCAATGAGATCGATAACTGGAACAACAAAGCCAAACAAGTCAGTTTTTATAATCTCAAGTCGGTCGTAGACACGATTATTCAGCGACTCAACATTAAAGGACTTGTTACTAAAGATGCTGATGACACTCATTTATCAGCGGGGCTCCATTACCTAAAAGGGGAGAAGGTCTTAATCCAGTTTGGTTCTGTTTCAAAATCGGTATTAAAAAAACTAGACATTGCCAATGAAGTATTCTATGCAGATTTCAATTGGGATTTGATTTTAAAGACCATCCGAAAAAACAAGATAAGCTACCGCGAAGTATCCAAATATCCTGCTGTCCGCCGCGATCTTTCCATGCTGCTGGATCAATCTATTTTGTTTGATCAACTGAAGCAAATTGCACACAAAACAGAAAAATCACTCTTAAAAGAAATCAATGTGTTTGATGTGTATGTGGGCGACAAACTCCCAGAAGGAAAAAAATCATACGCGCTTAGCTTTACGCTACAAGATGAAGAAAGGACACTCACCGAAAAGCAGATTGAAACAAGTATGCAAAAATTAATTCATAGTTTCGAAAAAGAAGTGGGAGCAGAAATACGGGGGAAATAATTCGTATTACGTACTAGCATGTCAGAAGTAGCCGATCAATTAAGTCATATAGCAAATAAAACCACTAGGTTGATAGATCTTTGTTCGGTTTTACGAGACGAAAATGATCTACTTAGATCAGTGAATCAAAATTTAAAAACTTCGATTGAAGCCTCAAAAAGCAAAAATGAAGAGCTTCAAGAAATGGTTAGAGTCCTCAAACTAGCTCGATCATTGGAGGGCCTACCGATTAACGAACTAGGCTTAGATGAAAAAACTCTTGACATCAAACAAAAAATTAGCAAATTTGTAGACGAAATAGACAAGTGTATCGTATTGCTCAAAAGGCAATACTAGTGAAACTAGCTCAAATGGGAGAAATCTCCATAAAAATAAATATTGCCGACAGAGTTTATCCGTTAAAGGTAAACATGGAGGAAGAAGAAGTAATACGTAAGGCCGCAAAGCTAATTAATGATCGCATAAAAGAATATCAGGAAACCTATGCGGTACGAGATAAGCAGGACTTATTATCCATGTGTGCATTGCACTATGCTACAATCACCATCAATAACGAAAAAAGCATCGTAAGTGAGCACACACAAGTAGCCGAACAGGTTTCTAAATTAGACCAACTATTGGCCGACTTCTTTTCTAAGTAATATTTTCACTCACAGAGCACGAAAATTTAACCGTCTTAAAATTTTCGAATTTCACTATCAAGAGTCTCGTATTTTCATTGTTGGAATGATATCCAAATAAGGCCTCCGTGAAATCACGGAATAAGTCTTACGGGCAATTCAAAAATCCAATGCATGAACCGCTTACGATACACGATTTTATAAACTAGAGGCGGTTTTTTATTTAAAAAAATTATGGAAAAAATATTTTACATCTTATTTAGTTTAGCAACAGGGGTGGCCATTGGCCGATTTTTACTCCAGAAAATGCTAAAAAGCCAAGAAATTGCCACTCAAAGCAAAATCAAAAAAATGCTTAAGGAAGCAGAAAGCAATGCGGAAATTTTAAAAAAAGATAGGCTATTAGAAGCAAAAGAGAAGTTCCTGCAAATGAAAGCTGAGCATGAAAAAGAAATCAACAGCAAAAATAATACGATCAACCAACGAGAAAATTCGATTAAGCAAAAAGAGCAATCAATTAATCAAAAGCTGGAAAATATAACCCGCAAACAGCAAGAACTTGATACGACGAGGACAACACTCGAAAAACAGATTGAAGTCACTAAAGCAAAACAAGACGAATTTACCACTTTAAAAGACGAACATACCCAAAAACTAGAGGCAATAGCAGGTTTGTCCGCTGAAGAAGCTAAAAAACAATTAGTAAACTCCTTGTGTGAGGAAGCCCGTACGACAGCCATGATGCAAATCAAGGATATTGTTAACGAGGCAAAGCTAACAGCAAGCAAAGAGGCTAAAAAAGTGGTGATCCAAACCATCCAGCGCACAGCAACAGAAAGTGCGATCGAGAATACCGTTTCTATCTTCAATATTGAAAATGATGAAATCAAAGGACGTGTGATAGGCCGTGAAGGACGTAATATTCGTGCTTTAGAAGCCGCAACGGGCATCGAAATTATTGTGGATGATACCCCAGAGGCAATTATCCTATCGGGATTTGACCCTGTTCGACGTGAAATAGCACGTTTGGCATTACACCGTTTGGTTACGGATGGTCGTATTCACCCTGCGCGTATTGAAGAAGTGGTAGCCAAAACAAAAACTCAAATTGAAGACGAGATTATTGAAATCGGAGAACGTACGCTCATTGATTTAGGAATTCATGGCCTACATCCCGAATTGATTCGTATGGTCGGGCGCATGCGCTATCGGTCATCTTATGGCCAAAATCTATTGCAACACTCACGCGAAGTAGCCAATTTTTGCGCCACCATGGCTGCTGAACTAGGTTTGAACGTAAAGCTTGCCAAACGCGCTGGACTATTGCACGATATTGGTAAAGTACCCGATGATAATCCCGAATTGCCACACGCCATCTTAGGAATGCAATGGGCCGAAAAATACAAAGAACATCCTGAGGTTTGTAACGCGATCGGGGCTCATCACGACGAGATTGAAATGACTTCGATGATTTCACCTATCATTCAGGCATGTGATGCGATTTCTGGAGCACGTCCTGGAGCGCGTCGCGAGGTAGTAGAAAGTTATATTAAGCGTTTGAAGGAGCTAGAATCACTCGCCATGTCATACCCTGGTGTAGAAAAAACTTTTGCCATACAAGCAGGCAGAGAGCTTCGTGTAGTCGTAGAAAGCGAGCGTATCACCGATGCTGCTGCAGAAATCTTAGCTGCTGATTTATCCAACCGTATTCAAACCGAAATGACGTACCCTGGGCAGATTAAGGTGACTGTGATTCGGGAGACGCGCTCGGTGTCGTACGCGAAGTAAAAAGATTTACCCAGCCCTCTCCAAAAGAGAGGGCTTTTTTAGTGTATTTTTTTGATTTTAAGATGAGCTTTGATGTAGACACGCAAAATCTTAACGACCTAGGTATATTTCAAAATGCTTACAATCGTAATTCTGTCTTTAATCTTTCAGTAAGTCCTTCTAAAATCAGGACTTACTGAACCGCGTTTAGAAATGTGGATTATTGGGAAATGAGGAGATACTCGAAATGATAGAAAGCTCAATAAAACAGGGTAAAGGTCCAAAAAACAGAGGCAATGACAGCCGAGTACATCCAATCATCTGAATCAACCCATTTCATGATTCTAACAATTAAACAGTATCATCGATCAAAAACACAAAAAGTTCTTTAGGACCATGTACTCCTAGAACTAGTGTCTTTTCAATATCCGCAGTACGACTTGGTCCAGTAATGTTAGAAATCATGGATGGGAGAGACTCTCCATGTTTTTTTCTCAAAAGATTGAAGCCATCTTTTAGGTCGAGCACCAGCTGGGATATATAAGCCAGCACCACATGGGCATGTGGATAAATACTCAATCGTCGGCCTGCTGCATTACCATTCGAAACCAAAATGCTACCATTGCGAGCAATTAAAGATTCACAAAGTGTAATACCTACTTCTGCTTCTTTAAAATGAGCCTCGGTACTGTAAAAAGGATATTCATACTTATTCAGGATCGTTTGTAGCTCTGGTTCCCAACAATACGTTTTACGCCAAGACTTTTCTTCAGCAAGGTGCAATAGGCTCTCAACGAAATAGATTTCATCTTCACAAAAAACAAATTTGCCAGAAACTGCAGTGAATTGCTCAGCGAACAAAATATCTAAAAAACCAGTGTATTCCTCATAAAGTGATGTATCCTCCAAATTAGGATAGGGATTATCCCTTTTCTCGAGTAGGGCCTTACGAACCTTCTTGAGCATTTTTTCTTTGGAATTACTTTCTTTCATAAATGAGTATGCATATTGAGTAATTCGTATTAAGATTTGGGATTATAGGAAATGGTTAATGTATGTTTAGATTCACGCCAAACACTCACAATACTCAAATCTCAATACCCTATACTCAACCTTTTGATGACCGATTTTCTGGAAGATTAGTATGATGATCTGCTACTTCTTCGTGATCAACTACTCCTTCATGCTGTAAGTCTTTCACTTTGTCAGAGGCTTTCTTCTTCTTACTGGCTCCATGCTCTTCTCCATTCACAAACTCATCATACGTCGTAGGATTATCGAATGGCCGTTTACCCAAAATTTCTTCGAGATCGGCTTGGAAAAGGATCTCCTTTTCAAGTAATTTATGAGCCAATTGCTCCAAACCATCCCGCTTTTGCGTAAGCAATTCTTTGGTACGTTTGTATGCCTGATCGATCTGGTTGCGAACTTCTACATCAATCATCTCCGATGTTTTTTCAGAGTATGGTCTATTAAATTGATATTCTCCCTGCGGATCATTAAAGGAGACATTACCCACTTTGTCGTTCATGCCGTAGATGGTCACCATGGCGTACGACAATTTGGTAATTCGCTCCAAATCGTTTTGTGCACCGGTAGATATTTTACCAAACACTAAATCTTCGGCTACACGGCCGCCAAGGGTCATGCACATGCCATCTAAAAGCTGCTCGGTAGTGTACAAAAATTGTTCTTTGGGCAAATACTGTGCATAACCTAATGCTGCAACCCCACGTGGTACAATAGACACCTTCACCAAAGGATCAGCATGCTCTAAGAACCATCCAGCAATGGCGTGTCCAGCTTCATGATAAGCCACAATACGTTTTTCTTCAGGAGAAATAATTTTATTCTTTTTCTCTAGTCCGCCTATTACACGATCGATTGCATCTTGGAAATCCTGCATATCGATAGCCTCTTTATCCCTACGTGCAGCTATTAATGCTGCTTCGTTACATACATTGGCTATTTCAGCTCCTGCAAAACCAGGTGTTTGTGCCGAAAGTTTTTTTGGATCTACATCCGCTACTATTTTAAGTGGTTTTAAATGCACTTTAAATATTTGTTCGCGCCCCAACAAATCGGGTTTGTCAATAGAAATTTGTCGATCAAAACGACCTGGACGAAGTAATGCAGTATCTAGTACATCGGGACGATTGGTTGCAGCTAGAATAATAATTCCTGAATCGGTGCCGAAACCGTCCATTTCTACCAGCAATTGATTCAGTGTATTTTCGCGTTCATCGTTGCCACCCATCATGTTGTTTTTGCCACGCGCACGACCAATGGCGTCAATCTCGTCGATAAAAATAATACAGGGGGCTTTATCTTTGGCTTGTTTGAATAAATCCCGAACACGGGAAGCACCCACTCCCACAAACATCTCCACAAAATCAGATCCTGAAAGCGAGAAAAAAGGAACTTGTGCCTCGCCAGCTACGGCTTTAGCCATTAACGTTTTTCCTGTGCCTGGAGCTCCAATCAGTAATGCTCCTTTAGGAATTTTACCGCCTAGATTGGTATATTTTTTTGGATTTTTTAGAAAATCTACAATTTCCATCACCTCCTGCTTGGCTTCTTCAAGTCCGGCTACATCATTAAAGGTGATAGAAACCTGCGATTCTTTATCGAATAAAGTGGCCTTCGACTTCCCAATATTAAAAATCTGTCCGCCAGCACCCGCACCTCCGCCCATTCGACGCATGATAAATAGCCAAAAACCAATCAGCAACAATACTGGCAAAATAAACGACATGAACCATCCAGCCCACGGACTTTCACGAGATTCTATGCTAAGCGGCGTTTGTTGCTCTGTAGGGAGGTCTTTCTGTGCTTCTTTTAATTTCGCTTGTAGGCCATCAAATGAACCATCTGTGAAAAGATACTGAGGAGTGGAGGCTGAGGGGGTATTGAAGCTTCCTTTATTTTGCGCATCGTTGTACTTGGGCAGCTTCAACCGATCTTTTTTGATATAAACTTCGACCTCGACTAAATCATGATTTTTATACGCTGTTAGTTTTTCCACATCGCCTGGCCTGAGCATTTCATTCTCAAACTTTTGGTAGGAAATTTTTTTGGCACCATCACTGGTAAAAAGATATTGAACTACGAAAATCCCGATTATGACAGCGGCATAAAGCCACATGATATTAAATTTGGGTGCTTGAGGAACAATTTTTTTTCCTGGTATTTTTCTAATGGTTTTTTTTTTTGTGATGGTAGGCGTTGACTTATTTTCTTTCATTTCTATTTTTCCAAAATTGATATACGGATTGAACGGCACTAAACAAAGGGATTAGGAGCAAGAAAATCTAAGCACTCTGAAAAGCCTGTATTTCTGCATCTCCCCACAAATCCTCAATACCGTAATATGCACGTTTGTCGGTTTTAAAGATATGTACCACTACGTCGATATAATCGAGTAAAACCCATTCAGCATTCTGCAGTCCTTCTTTTTTCCATGGGTATTGTTTTAACGATTTATAAACCTCTTTCTCGACACTGGAGGCTATTGCGATCACCTGAGTAGATGATTCGGCATGGCAGACTACAAAGTAATCGACCACTGAACTATGTATATTACGGAGATCTAAACGTACTATCTCATTTCCTTTTTTTTCCTGAATCCCATGAATAACAATCTCAGAAATTGATGTGGATTCTTTTGCTAGTTTGCTTTTTGCCATTAAAAAAAAATTAGTTTTGAAAAAATATTCACGCTCTTAATGCAAACATATACATTGCAAAGTAACACTTTTTTAGGATTATTTGTTGGACAAAATATTATTACCCTTAAATTCGTTGACTCCACAAACAGTTATCTGAAAGATATGCTGTCAAAATCTGGGCCAATTCTTGAAGGCACTGTTATATTGGCAGTAGAACAATCGGCTGGGAGAGGGCAATTAGGCCGTGTATGGCATAGTGAATCGGGCAAAAATCTAACATTCAGTATACTTCTTAATCCTTCATTTTTACCAATTGAACAGCAGTTTGATTTGAATAAAGCCGTTAGTCTTGCTATAAACGACGTTCTTTCAAAACACATTGGCACCTCAGCAAAAATTAAATGGCCTAATGATAGCTACGTAGGAACCCGAAAAATAGGGGGTATGCTCATTGAAAACAACATTCACGGTAATTTAATCAAGCATGCCATCATCGGAATCGGATTAAATGTGAACCAAGTGAGTTTCCCATCTGTGCTAAAAAATGTAACTTCGTTTAACCAACTTTTGCAGCGAGATCATGACCTACTACACCTACTAAAAGAAATTTGTGGTGCTATTGAGGCCAGATATCTTCAACTAAAGGCGGGCAAATTCAAAGAAATTGGTGCTGAATATCTAAGCAAACTGTATCTCTTAAACGAGTGGAGTATGTACCGAATCAATGGAAAGCTGCAAAGTGGCAAAATATGCGGGGTCAATGCAGTAGGCTACCTCGAAGTTGAAACAGAGAATCAAATCAAAGAATACGGACTAAAAGAAATCGAGTTCATTAGCAATTAATCCAATAATCCAAATGAAAAGATCACTTTACGTTTTTCTGCTTCTGTTTACCTTGCAAGCAGCACAGGCCCAAATTTTGGCTCCTGTAAAATGGCACTATTCTGCGGAGCAAATAAGTGCTACCGAAGCGAAATTGGTTCTCAAAGCCAAAATTGAAAAAGGATGGCACATCTACTCACAATACATCAAAGAAGGTGGGCCCATACCTACTTCATTTAAATTCACTCCATCTAAAGCGTATTCCCTAATAGGCAAACCCACTGAAAGCCCAAAGCCTACTTCTGTCTTTGAAAAAACCTTTA
>Ga0214919_10009232_pt1 | contig 12744 bp, 12 predicted proteins | sample LL1503_MetaG_FD_177994 | JGI IMG/M metagenome (GOLD analysis project Ga0214919, IMG submission 177994) | Freshwater microbial communities from Lake Lanier, Atlanta, Georgia, United States - LL-1503 | ecosystem: Environmental > Aquatic > Freshwater > Lake | place: USA: Georgia | collected...
CAGATATCGGCTCCCCTATCCCATGGTCGCAGATCAAGCTACTCAATGATGAAGTCCTACTTTCATCTCAGATCAAGGGGCAAATTTTGGTGACTTACTTTTGGGCAAGTTGGTGCCCGTTTTGCGCCCAACAATCACCTGAGATTGAAAAGCTGTTTGTGAAGTACCAGGGCAAAGGTCTTTATGTGCTGGGCGTATCTGTTGACAAAGATTTATCAGCTGCAAAGATACATATGCAGAAAAATCGATATAGCTTTCCATCAACATGGCTAGACCCAAAGTTGAAATCCGACCTCAAAAAACCATCCTCTGTCCCAGTGGTCATGGTGCACGACAAGTTAGGTCTAATGGTGCAATATGAAAAGGGGCAGATGTTTGCTGAAGATGTCCAAGCCTTGTCGCGTTGGATCTAAAAAGTACCTTGTTTGTCAAACTCAGATACCTTGATCCACAAGACACATAACGGGTTGTGATCAACACCCAATTGGCTGAATGGTTTGCTGAAATGGTGCCTAGTCTGACTGTCTTGTTAATGTCGCCGCCTGAACACCGATCTGGAAACACAGCTCAAGGCCAAAGGCATGATTTTCAATTATCCTGAAGTCACCAGTTTCAGAGATGCTCTTTCAAAAGCTGGCTTCTACCAAGAGTGGCGCGCCAAGTTTGGCGATGAAGCCATGAGCAAACTTGAAAAATATTCAGGCCGGCTAGCCTAATTTTCAAGTCAAGCCCCGTGTCCAAATAATCTCCCCTGGCAACGGCTTCATCTCATCCATGAAGCCGTGACCCCAAGTGCCTTGCACAACAATTTTGCCGTCTGGCGACAACGGAGACAGGAAATAGCGCCTGTAAGGGAATCAAACTGCGCTTCGATGCCTAGAAATACAGGTCTCAAGTACCTCTGAATAGTCTTTTTTCCACCAGTTTTCTGTGGAAAATATTTCAACTTCGCTAAAGCCCTTGAAGCCTTGCGCCTCCACCCAGCCCCTGATTTTGGGAATATCGATGACCCCATCGCCCATCATGCCCCGATCGTTCAGCAGATCGCAGGTGGGCGTGAGCCAATCGCAGACATGGAAGGCCAACAATCTTTTTTGGCCAGCACGTTCAATTTGCTGCAGAAGTTTGGGATCCCACCACACGTGATACACATCAACAGCAACACCCAACGCGCCAGTCTGCCCTGGGTCCAGTTTGTCACACACATCCAAGGCATGTTCTAGGGTGTTGATGCAAGCGCGATCTGCCGCGTACATGGGATGCAGAGGTTCAATGGCCAAGGGCATGTTGCATGACTTGGCATAGGTTAATAATTTTTCAATGCCCTCAATAACTTGGTCGCGAGATTGTTCAATATTTTTATGCGCAGCTTGTCCTGCCAATGCGCCAGGCAAGCCCCCCACCACCAGCACCAAACAAGGCGCATTGAGTTCGCAAGCCTCATCAACTGCTTGGCGGTTTTCGGCATCTGCTGCTTGTATGCCCGCGGCAGTGATCGCAGGAAACATGCCGCCGCGGCAATAGCCTGACAGTTTCAAGCCATGTGTTTTGACCAACTTGGAAACGGTGTCTAAGCCAACAGCAGCAACCTGATCGCGCCATGGTGAAATAGCTTGGATGTCTCGGCGCACACAGGCTTCAATGATGTCGGTCAATGGCAGGTCTTGGCCGCGGCTTTTTCTAACTGTGGCGGTGTTAATGGAAAGCCAATCGTGGTTCTTTGAGAAGTCGCGCATAATTTATTTTTTATGAATTGATTGAGTTTTTTCGCGTCGAATTTGGCGAATGATCGCGGCGTTGTCCAACTCACCATCGCCTTGCGCAATGGCATTACGCATCAACTGCGCATGGGCCTGTGAGAGTGGCAATTTTTGAGAACTTAAATCTGCCATGTCCAGCATCAGCTGCACGTCTTTCAAATGTTGCCTGATGCGAGACTGAGGTTCAAACTGCTCTTTGACCATCATGTCGCCCTTCACCACTGCAGCTTCAGAGCGTGCTGGCGTGTTCAAGACCAGTTGGAGAAACGTTTCTGCTTGAATGCCCAAGGTTTGCGCAAATACCATGCCCTCGGCCAAGGCAGCGCGGTTTAAGCCTAAGACCAAATTAGTGGCCAGCTTGGCTTTGGCTGCCATGCCCGCGCCACCAACATGGACTTGAGATGTGGCCAGTGCATTCAATATCGGGGACATACTTTGGATGTGTTGAGCTTCTCCGCCGAGTAGCAAGGTAGCTTGGCCGTTTTCAATTTGCACACTGGAGCCCGACAAAGAGGCTTCAATGAATTGAATGTTATCGACAGCCAACTGATGCGCCAACTCGGCCAATTTGACTGGGTCACCAGTAGAACAATCAATCAGCGTCAAGACGGGTGGTGGTGTTTGATTTTGAACTTGCCTGTGTTGCTGTAGTTGCTCAATAACGGCCATGACGCCAGAGGTGTCAAACACCGCAAGCACAAAGGTGTTGGTTTGATGGCGCATAAGGTCTACAGACGCGCATGTTTGAAAACCAACAGCTTCAAACGAAATCATGGCCTCTTGGCGCACATCAAACCCAATGCACCGATATCCCGCTAGTCTTAAACGCTTGGCCAGCGCTGTGCCCACCAAACCCAAACCGACAAGGCCCATACATTGACTAGGCACAAAGACGGAAGATGTGTTCATGCGTTGGTGCTCTTCAATTTATAACTTGAATGCTCAGCGTGGCAATGAAGCGCCACCGCAGATGGCAATGTCTTGGCCGGTAATGGCAGCAGCTTCAGGACGCGTTAAGTAAACAACCAATGCAGCAACATCATCAGGTTGTATCAGACGACCGATAGGTGGCAAGCGCGGTGTCGTGGTTACCCTCGCAGGATCCTTCAACATGGGCGTATCGGTTGCAGCAGGGGACACCACATTAACCGTCACGCCTTCTGCAATACTTTCTGCAGCCCAGCTTCTGGCCAAAGTCAAGATGGCGGCCTTGGTAGCGGCATACTGACTTCTGCCTGCCATGCCAGAAGAGACACGACTGCCAACCAAAATCATGCGACCACGGCGTGCTTGCATCATGATGGGCAGAATACGATTGGCCAATCTGGTCGCCACATCCACATGTAGTTGCCACATCAACTGCCCTGCCCACATGTCGAGTGCACCTAAACTTGCCACCCTCAAAACACCAGCAGCATGGACCAAGACTTGCGGAAGATTCTTGGCCACAATTTGATCCAGCACGCCTTCCAGTTCGCCCGATTGCGTCAGGTCGAGGGTCCATGAAGAGAATTGGGCGTGATGAACAGTGGAAGGTGCAACATCAAGCCCATGCACATGCCAACCTTCACTCAAAAGCTTTAAAGCAATTGATTGACCAATACCAGAACTGGTTCCAGTGACAATGGCGCAAGCTGAAGGAAAGTCTGACATGAAGACGGTCATTCCACAGAAATTTTCTTATCCGAAATGATTTTACCGGAGGTTGCAATGTCGTCTGCTTGGAATTTTGCAAACTCTGCCGCACTGCCGCCCGCCGGCACAATGCCGTCTGCAATCAAGCGATCACGCATTTCACCAGACAAGGCTTTGTTGACTGCCGCATTTAGTTTTTGAACCATGTCAGCAGGCAATTTGTTAGGACCCCACAAACCGTACCAACTGGCACATTGGAAATCTGGAATGGTTTCAGACACGGTGGCAACATCGGGCAAATTGGGCAAGCGCTTGCTAGAGGTCACACCCACCACTTTTAGCTGACCATTTCTGTGAAATTGAACCGATCCCAAAACAGGATCAATGAAGCCTTCAATTTGACCGCCCACCAAATCAGTCATGGCGGGGCCTGTGCCTTTGTAGGGCACGACGGTAATTTGGGTACCGGTAGCTTGTTCCAACTTGACGGTACAAAGATGGCCGGCAGAGCCAATGGAGCCCACCGCAAAATTCATCTTGCCAGGATTGGCTTTGGCTACAGCAGCCAGACCTTTTATATCCGACACACCCAATTTATTGCTCACCGCAATGGACAATGGCGCATAGGCCACCAAAGCAATGGGCGTGAAATCGGTTTGAACTTTGTAAGGCACCGACTTCATGGTCAAAGGTGCAGTCACAAACGTACTGGCATTGAACAACAAGGTATAGCCTTCAGCATTGGCTTTGGCCACCATGTCTGCACCAATAATGCCGTTACCGCCAGGACGGTTTTCAACAACAAAGTTTTGGCCGAGTTGCTCGCCCACTTTGAGTGCCAACATACGGCCAATTTTGTCGAGGGTGCCGCCAGGTGGAAACGGAATAATGACCTTGACAGGCTTGTCGGGATAGTTGGCAGTGCTTTGTGCCCAAAGGTTGGCAGAACTAAAGCTTAACGCCAAGCCCAGACTGGCAAGCGTCAAATGATGTGCAATTTTTTGTTGCATGATGTTCCCTCGTATTTTGGATCGCGTGTCTTAAGCGAGCTTACTCAACGCCGTGCATGGCCAGCATTGTTTTCATGCGGTGCAAGGCCAAATCAGGCTGCTCCAACAAATTGGCAGCATCGGCTAATTTAAAAAGTTCAGCCAAATGGATCACCGAACGGGTACTTTGTTGGCCGCCCACCATCGTGAAATGTTTTTGGTGGCCATTGAGCCAGGCCATGAAGACTACGCCTGTTTTGTAAAACCTGGTGGGTGCCTTGAAGATATGGCGCGACAAGGGAACGGTTGGTCCCAAGATGGCGTGAAACTTTTCTAAATTGCCTTGTGCCAACTCACCTAAGGCAGCACTGGCTGCAGGTGCAATGGCATCAAAAATTCCCAACAAGGCATCACTTTGCCCATGAACCAAGTGCTCACCCTTGCCATCGCCTGCTATCAATTCGGCGTAATTGAAATCATCACCGGTGTACATTCGCACACTGGCGGGTAGACGACGACGCATCTGAATTTCTTTGTCTTTGTCGAGCAAAGATATTTTGATGCCATCCACTTTGTTGGCATGCGCTTGAATGATGCCCAGAGCCGTGTCCATGGCCTTGTCGGTGTCTTTGTTGCCCCAATATCCTGTCAGGGCCGAGTCAAACATATCGCCCAGCCAATGCAACAGCACGGGTTGTTTGGCTTGACTCAAAATTCTGTCGTAAACACGTTCGTAATCGGCAGGTGATTTGGCCACTCGGGCCAAGGCACGGCTGGCCATGATGATGAGCTTGCCGCCCAACTTTTCAATGGCTGCCATTTGAAATTCATAAGCAGCAATCACCTCGTCTACAGTAGTTACGCTTTCTAAATTCAAATGATCAGTGCCACATCCGGAAGCCAGAAATGCGCCGGACACATCTTTAGATGCGTCGATAGAACGTTCAATGAGCGTGAGCGATGTGGGCCAATCCAAGCCCATACCTCTTTGCGCCGTGTCCATGGCCTCGGCCACACCCAAGCCTAATTTCCACAAATTTTTTCTGTAGGCAATGGTGGCATCCCAGTCCACAGCGCAATCTAACCAAGGGTCGTGCGGTGCCAATGGATCAGAAACAACGTGCGCTGCCGAATATGCAATGCGATTGAACTTCACACCCAGCTTGGGTTGAATGGGTGTGGTGCCGACCAGTTCATAGCCTTCAAGCTGGCCATGCGAGTTAGGTAATTGAATGCGATGGGCCATAGTGCACCTTAAATTTTGAGCGGTACCACGTCAACCCAACGACGCTCTTGCCAAGACTGCAAGGCCGCCTCCACCAACTGTACACCTTTGGCACCTTCAGGCAAAGTCCAACGGTAGGGTTCGTTCTCTGCAATGTGGCGAATAAAGTGTTCCCACTGAATTTTGAAACCGTTGTCGTAAAACTGTGTATCGGGCACCTCTTGCCATTGGTCTGTGAAGGTCATGGTTTGCTTGACATCGGGGTTCCAAACGGGGCGGGGTGTGTTGACACGGCTTTGGGCTTTACATGCTTGTAGTCCAGCCACTGCTGAGCCATGCGTGCCATCCACATGGAACGTCACCAAGTCTTCACGATTCACACGTGTGGTCCAAGAACTGTTCACTTGTGCCACCACGTGCTCGCCTTGGTGGCCTTTCAATTCAAAGGTGGCATAGGCTGCATCGTCTGCGGTGCACTCATAGGGCTTGTTGGTCTCATCCCAACGCGTTGGGATGTGTGTGGCACCTAAGCAAGAGACCGATTGAACTTCGCCAAACAAGTTGTCCAACACATAGCGCCAGTGGCACACCATGTCCAAAATAATGCCACCGCCATCTTCTTTGCGGTAGTTCCAGCTCGGACGTTGAATAGGCTGCAAGTCGCCTTCAAACACCCAGTAGCCAAACTCTATGCGCACGCTGAGCATCTTTCCAAAGAAGCCCGCTTTTCTGAGCATGTCGAGTTTGCGCAAACCAGGCAAGAACAACTTGTCTTGCACCGCACCATGCTTGACGCCCGACTTTTCTGCAAGACGCGCAATTTCGACGGCTTCGTTCAAATTGGTAGCAATGGGTTTTTCGCAATACACATGCTTACCCGCTTGAATGGCTTTGGCCAGCAAGGTGGGGCGCATTTGCGTGGTACCCGCATCAAAGAAAACAGTGTCGTCTTTGTTGGCCAGCGCTTTATCAAGGTCTGTGCCAAAACGTGTGATGCCATTGGCTTTGGCCAAGGCTTCAATTTTTTCAGCATTGCGACCAATCAAAATGGGATCGGGCATCACCTGGGTGCCATTTGACAGGGTGACACCCCCTTGATTGCGTATGGCCACGATGGAACGAATCAAGTGTTGATTCATACCCATGCGCCCAGTGACGCCGTGCATGATGATGCCAAGTCTTTGTGTTGTCATATTCCTTCAATGCCTTTCAGTTGAATGATTGAAAATTAAGTACTTGCATAGAGTTAAATTCGGGTTTTGCATTTGTCGCAAATCCAGCACAGTCAAGTGATCTCAAGTCAATTTTGCCGTTCAGAATTTTTAAGCGGACTGCACCATGCGATTTCTCATAAAGGCCTGAATGAGCGTGTAAAAAATCAGCTTGCTCTGATTCAGACAAAGCCGCCATGCCATTCACATAGTGATGACCATTTCTTTCGACGTGTTGAATACCAAGTAAGTTCACAAGCGCCAGATCTTGTTGAATTGAAATACCGGCTTGCGTTGTCAGGTCCTCACCCGTCATGAAATAAATGAACGCATTGCCTGCTTCATTCCAACGACGACATCTAGCACCATTTAGGATTGACTTGTAAATTCCTTTACAACTTTTGCTAGAAATGCCAGCATAACCGCAGTTTTTGGCCAGCAAGAAACTGTCAAGTGAATCGTCAGACTCATCAATGATGACAGGTAAATTAAGTTTGCTAGAACGAACATCGGCTGACAATGCAGATTGACGGTTAATTGGCTGTTCAATGAAGAGGATGGAAGAAGTCAACCGTTTTAGTGCAGGGGCTTCACGCATATACGAAACCAATTCAGCAATTTGGTTGACGTTATCATATTGCTCGTTGCCATCAAGGGATGCAAAGTAAGGATCCTGTGATAGATCTAAAACGGAAGCAATTGCTTTCAAACGCTCTAAATCTTCACGCAAATTTCCGCCTACTTTCAGCTTGAAAAATGTATGTCCATATTTTTCAACCACTTGGTCTAAAGACTCAGGTAGCCCGTCATTGACTGATACTTTAATATCGCTTTGGATAATTGGATCAACCATTCCAATGGTATGCCGCGCTGCGATGAAACTTGAAGGCTTTAATTCAGCCAAAAATTTTTCAATGTGTAAACTTGAAAAATCTTTGACAAATGGTTGAGATTCACTTTCAATCCCAACCCTATTTTGACGAATCGCCTCGTAAACTGAGCATTGTTCTGAAATGCATAGCGCATCCAGGATGGCTCGATCAATTAGTGCAGGACCATAATTGGCAAGCAGTGCGTTATAGCCAAACTTTGAGGACTGAAGCTGATGATCAGCGTAGTTTGCGGCAAAGAAATCAAATGCAGTACTTAAAGTACTTTTCGCGAGATATGCATCACGAGCTAGAAGCAATACATGTCTTAATTGATTAAAGTTATCTTCGTTTGTCAGGGCAAGGTTTTTATCAAACCATTTTGGCGCCATCATTTCCGCTGAGACACCTTCAAAAACTTTACCCGCAACCGTCTCTATTCTGACGCGAACAAAAGCTTGCGGGCACTGTGTTAGCGTGACTACACCAAATCTAAAAGGCAAACGCAATAAAACGGGTCGCTCATAAATTTCAACGTCGATCAGCTTGAACAGAGGAAATTTTGAATTCATAAAACCAATCAAGTCTTAATGATCTAATGATCCTTGAGAATAAAAATGTGCCCTAATCTGTTTAGCGTATTGAACAAACTCCATAGTGGACATAACATCCAACGAACGAGGCGATTCCAAGGTTCGCTCCAATTTAATGTCGTAAATTGCATCAATCTTTCCTGGTCTTTCACTCATCACAATAACTCGATCCGACAAGAAAACAGCCTCCGGGATACTATGAGTTATAAGCAATACAGTTTTCTTTGACTCGAGCCAAATACGCTGCAACTCCATGTTCATTTTTTCTCTAGTCATCGCATCTAGCGCACCAAAAGGCTCGTCCATCAGCAATACTTCTGGGTCATGAAGAAGTGCTCTACAAATAGAGGCACGCTGCTGCATGCCACCTGACAATTGCCACGGAAATTTTTTCTCAAATCCTGTCAAACCCGCCATTTTGATGAGCTGGAGCGCTCTTGCTTTTGAAGGCGCCATTGGCATATGGCGAATTTCAGCCTGCAAAAGAATATTGTCTAAAACGTTACGCCAAGCAAGAAGCACTGCGCTTTGAAAAACGATCCCAACATTTTTTTGTGGGCCATCGATGTTTTTACCAGCAAGTTTTAAATGACCACTGCTGATGGGCAATAGTCCTGCTACCAATTTAAGTAACGTACTCTTTCCACAACCTGAAGGTCCAACAACCGATACAAACTCACCTTCATTGATATGAAATGAGAGGGGCTTTAAAGACTCAACTGGCCCGTCATTAGTTTGGTAAATTTTTGTAACATTTTCTAATTCAATTAATTTTCGTGAGTTCACGGCGTCATTCTTGTAATTCATTAATTAACTTAAAAAATTAAATTTATGCAATTGAGTAAATTCAACAGACTGCAATGCAGCCTGTTGAACGCTACAACTTAAGGCAAGAATTCATTGGTGTAGTAATCATCGGCTTTGCCAGCAGACTTTTCCAAACCACCATATTCGAGCAACAAGGCAAAAGAATCATTCATGTCTTTTGGTGAGACACGGAAAGGACGCAATTTCTCGGTTTCAGGTGTATGGTAAAGAGGCGTCGTCAGTTTTAAGCCAACAATTAAGGAGTCTCTTTGACCTGCTTTCGCATTTGCTTTCAACATCGCATCTACTGCTGCTTCAGGATTTTTTGTCGCTTCTTCAAACGATCTGGTCGCTGCGCGCATGAACTTCTTCACTAAATCTGGTTTTTCTTTGAGCATGTCTTTGTGCGCAATGATTCCAGAGACCACCATGTTGATGCCGTAATCAGCAAACGGAATCACAGTGACAGGCTTTTTAGTCGCATCTTGAATTTTGATGTTTTGGTCCATGAGATAACCAAGCAGTAAATCAGCTTGGCCATTGATCACTGCATTGAGCTTTGTCTGACCATCACCAGAAACAACTTTGTAATCTCCCTCTTTCAATCCGGTCTTCTTTAGAAAAAGAGGCCATATTTGAGACATCGAATCACCTGGCGTCATGGCAACAGTCTTGCCCTTAATGTCTTCTGGTTTTTTAATGTTTCTTTCTGAAAGACCCATGACTGACATAGGACTCTTTTGAAGTGCTACACCAACTGCTTTAACGGGTGCGCCTTTTGACGCAACCTTGATCATTGTGCTGACATCAGCGTAACCAAATGGCACTGACTTTGCAGCTACAGCTTGAATCGTGGGACCAGAACCACGTCCTTCTTGAATGTCTAAATCAATTCCTTCGGCATCGAAATAGCCCTTTTCTTTTCCCAAAAAGAATGGTGCGTGTTCGCTGTACAAATACCAATTGAGCATCAGCGATACTTTCTCTTTAGGCTGTGCATTTGCCACACAACTAAAAAGCGAAAGCGCAACTGCAGTGAGAGTTGTCAGGGCTAGATTTCTTCTTTTCATAAAAAGTCTCCTAATTTGAGTTGAAAGGTGAGTGAAATCGAAACATTACGGACTAACTAAATGATCATTTCTTTGCGATGCATGCCATGGGATCATCAAACTCTCTAAAAAATCAATGAGTGCAAACAAAATGACGCCCATCATTGACAGAACTACCAGGGCTGCAAACATCAATGGAAGGTCAAAATTTCCATTGGCTTTTTGCAAAACATAACCAATTCCAGAATTGGATCCAACAAATTCTCCAACCACGGCGCCAACAACTGCCAAAGTGACTGACACTTTCATTCCAGAAAAAATTGCTGGAAGGGCCTGAGGCAAATTGATTTTGAAAAACATTTGTAGTCTGGTACTGCCCATTGATCTAGCAAGATCAATCATGTCTTGTTCTACAGATTTAAAACCCATCACTGTTGAAACAACAACAGGGAAAAAACCAAGTAAAAACGCGACAATGATTTTGGGAATAATTCCAAAGCCAAACCAAACCACAAATAGAGGCGCCACGGCAATTTTTGGTACAGATTGAGAAAAAACTAACAATGGATAAACATAACTCTCAACCAGCTTTGAATAGGCAATCAACATTGCAACGGGTACACCAACTAAAACTGAGAGAGCAAAGCCACCCAAAGTTGCCCAAGTTGTAGGGCCAACCTCTTTCAACAACATCGGCCATTCTTTCCACAACTGCTCTACAACGCTAAAAGGCGTTGGAACGAGATAAGCAGGTACATTAAAAAAACGAATGGCTAAATCCCACAAAATTAACATCACAACAATTAATAAAAAAGGTCGCACCCAACCCGAATTCAAAATTTTGTTCATGGTCATCAGCTTGTGATTTTTCTTTTCAACCCATGGTCGTATGGCAATGCTGGATTCGCAAACTCAACATCGTTGCGCACGAAGTGCAATGCACATGCTCTTCGCCACTTGGTCGATAAGTTGCTACTACTTTGATGAAACGTGTTGCCATGGTGAAACGACACTCCACCTTTGGGGACTGGTGCAGGCGACATCGGTTGCAAATTTAAAATCTCAGATGGCAACTGCAAGTTGTACGGTTCATCTTTGGGTGCGATGTGCTGGTAAACTGGACCCAAATTAGTACCATCACCGAAATACAAACACCCATTCTCTAAAGTCGAATCGTCCAACGCAATCCAGGCAGTGATCACACCCTGGATATCGGTAGGACCAAAATAAAAATTATCTTGATGCGCTGGCTTAGGCCCTCCGCCTTCTGGGCCCTTGAAAAATATTTGGCTAAAGTAAACGGAGACACCCTTTCCAACCAAGGACTCAACCAGACCTACAAGTCTTGGGTTTTTTGCAATGCTCAATACTTTGGCACGATGCGCATGCGGGTTGTCCAGTTTGCGAAGAACGGTTTTAGCCTTGATGCCACCATCAATGTACCAACTTCGTTTTTCACTTGGCAGTTCATCTAGAAATTCTTCACCCCACTGCTCGATATCTTTCACCAACTCATTCATTTGTTCTGCATCAAAAACACCTGGAACAGTCAGATGTCCAACTTGGTGATACATGAATTTCGCTGAATCACTCAAATTGATGTTGTCTTCACTGTCTGCAACCATGCCCAGCCCTCCTACAAGTGATACGGTGCACGAAGAATTAATTAACCATTTGGTGAACTATAGCAGTTGGCGACACAAAGTCAATATTTAAGAAACTTCAGCCCCTAAGGACATACCCTAAGATCACCTCGCACATGTGTGAAAGCCTTTCACTTTTGGCTTTTGGGTTCATCAAACCTCTACCAAAAATAACAGACAAAGTTGAGTTATTTGAAAGATAAAAATAAGAGAGGCCTGCAATGGAGATGTACAACTGAACCGGATCGATACCTCCTCTGAACTCTCCTGAAATTCGCCCTTTTTCAAGAATCTCACCCAACAATTCAATTAAAGGCGAGTTCAATGCTCTGGCGTGGTTAGATTCTTGGATGTGCCTTCCTTTATGAAGGTTTGCGCTGTTCAATATCGTTAAGAAATCAGGATTCTCTAAATAATAGTTCCACGTAAATTCAACCAATTTTCTAATTGCTGCCGCAGGTTCTAGTGCCCCTAAGTTAAGTTCTTTTTCGCTTTTTCTGATTTTTCCATAGGCTGCTTCAAGCACCGCTTGAAACAACTGATCCTTGTCAGAAAAATAATAGTAAATTAGCCTCTTATTAAGACCTGAGCGTTCCGCGATTCGGTCAATTCTTGCGCCACCCAAACCGAATAAAGAGAACTCTTCTGACGCAGCTTTCAGGATAATTGCGCGAGACCTTCCAGCGTCTCGCGTCTTGATGATTTGTGAAGATTTTTGAACACTCATATCCCGAATAATTAACCATAAAGTTAATTAAGTCAAGTGTATGTGTTTTAGGCAATCGGTCGACTAAGGTGCGTATCAACTCTCATTATCTAACCCTAGTTTCGAAAAAAAAACCTTGCAAGGCATCTTGAAGCGCATCTGCATGGCCTTGGCACAAAGCCAAGCTGTGCTGTAGCGCCATTTGTTCGGGAGTTTGCCTCATTGGAGTTTGATGCCTGTTTTGTGGGCCACTTCAA
>Ga0214919_10009234_pt1 | contig 12742 bp, 14 predicted proteins | sample LL1503_MetaG_FD_177994 | JGI IMG/M metagenome (GOLD analysis project Ga0214919, IMG submission 177994) | Freshwater microbial communities from Lake Lanier, Atlanta, Georgia, United States - LL-1503 | ecosystem: Environmental > Aquatic > Freshwater > Lake | place: USA: Georgia | collected...
GACCTCAGTAATATCGCCGCCCGTCTGCAGGAAGGCTGGCTTCGTGAGTACCTCATCAATCCTGCGGCCTATCGTGCCGGCACGCTGATGCCGTCGTTCTGGCCGGCTGGGAAGTCCTTCAATCCGGCCATCCTTGGCGGCGATACTGACAAACAGATCGCCTCGATCTTCAAGTTCGTCGAAAGCGCCAATGGCGAGCCCGAAGGGTTTCCACAAAATCGAAATGGAGAGTTCGAGATTATTCCGAAAGACCGGCCCGTCGTACAGCGCGCGTTCACCGACGGCGTGGGCGTCCGCGCAATCCTCGTCGGCTTCCCGACCGGCGTCCACTTGGCCTACGACGGTGACAAGGGCGGCCCAGCCCTCGCATGGAAAGGGCGTTTCTTTGACGCCTACCTGACGTGGTACTCGCGTTTCCCGATTTTTGAAAAGCCGCTGGGATCACAGGTCGTGGCTTGGCCTAAGCCAGCCGGTCGATTCCTCGGCTACCGCCTCGATGCGAAGGGCAACCCCACGTTCCTGAACGAGCAGGGCGGGGTGAAGGTCGAGGAGACTTACGAAGGTATCGAGAATGGCTTTCGCCGCACCGTTACCTGGGCGCCCACACCCGACTTTGCTCCGACGATCACACATCCCGCTGGTATGGTTGTCGACATGAAGGAATCATCCACGCAAGGCCATCGCGTCTTCACCTATCTCTGGAAATGAAAATCCTATTTGTAGCCCTCTTCGCCGCCGCCTCGCTTTCCGCGGCGTCTTATGACATCGCTGATATCCTGACCGCTAGTACCGTCCTTGATACGCGCGCCAAGGATTGGAAGCCCGGCGATGGTCTGGCTTTGGAAGTTAGCGGTATGGACTGGACCGCCGATGGCAAACTCGCGGTCGCGATCCGCAAGGGCGAAGTCTGGATCGTCGACGGTGTGCTCGCCGCTCAGCCGAACAAGGCGACCTTCAAGCTTTTCGCCTCCGGCCTGCATGAGCCGCTCGGCCTTCTGCGCGATGGTAAGGACCTGCTCGTTACGCAGCGCACCGAGACCACGCGTCTGCGTGACACGACGGGCGCTGGTGTGGCCAACGAATACCTCACCGCCGGTGCGGGCTGGAACGTCTCTGGCGCCTATCACGGATATGCCTACGGACCTAAGCGCGATGGCCAAGGCAACCTCTGGGTCACGCTCAACGTCGACATGGGTGATCACGCCGACAACAAAGCGCCTTGGCGCGGTTGGGGTGGTATCCTCGGCAAGGACGGCAAGTTCATCCCCATGGTGGCCGGCATGCGTTCGCCGTGCGGCCTCGGCACGAACCTCGCCGGCGATATGTTCTGTGTCGACCAGCAAGGGACGTGGATTCCGACCACCCCGATCTACCATCTGCGCAAAGGCGTGTTCTTCCTTAATCCCGAAGGCATTGCCTCCGAGAAGCTGCCCGAGTCGCCGCTCAAGCTTTCCGCCAAGATTCCCGAGAAGATTCCCTATCCCGAAGCCCTCAAGGCTCTGCCCGAGATGCGTCCGCCCGCGATTTGGATGCCTTATAACAAAGTCGGCCGCAGCGGCACCGACCTCGCCACGTGCGATGCTGGAGGTAAGTTCGGTCCGTTCGACGGGCAGATGTTCGTGGCCGAGTTCACTGATGCCAAGATCAGCCGCGTCTTCATGGAGAAGGTCGACGGCGAGTATCAGGGGGCCTGCTTCCCGTTTGTCGGCGGCTTCGCCTCCGGTATCGTGCGTCTGCTGTTCGCCCCAGATGGCTCGCTCATGGTCGGCATGACCAGCCGTGGCTGGTCCTCGCTCGGTACCAAGGCCTACGGATTACAGCGCCTCCGTTTCAATGGCACCGTACCGTTCGCTATTAAGGAAATGAAGGCGAAGCCCGACGGCTTCGAGCTCGTCTTTACAAAGCCCGTCGACGTCGCTCGCGCCGGGGACGTTGCCTCGTACCACATGACCAACTACACGCTCTTCTACTCTGGCGCCTACGGCAGCGACGAGATTCAAGCGGCCGCGAACGGCATCATCTCGGCTACGGTCGCTCCGGATGGCCTCAGCGTGCGTCTCAAGGTTGATGGACTTCGTGAGCTTTATATTCACGAATTGCATGCCGATGCCCTCCGCTCTGTGTCCGGAGAATCTTTGGACCATGCGGATGCGTATTACACGCTGAACCGCATTCCGAAGAACTGACTCGCTTCAGCGGGCTAAACCTTTCCTTCTGGGGGCTTGGAAACGCCGTCCACCATCCGTTCTGAAATCGGCCCCACGCTCAAGCTGGCGATTCCGATTATGCTGGGGATGCTCGGGTACGGCCTGATGTTCGTCGTGGATGTCGCCATGGCCGGCCACCTCGGCGAGACCGCGCTCGCCGCGTCGGCCTTGGCCTCGAATCTTAATTATATCCCGTATGTCTTCGGCATCGGCGTTGTCGGCGCCATCGCGGTGTATCAGTCGCAGGATAACGGGGCCGGCGTGGAGGAATCGTCGCCCGCGATCTTGCGGCACGGCATGGTGCTGGCCGTCGTCATCAGTATTGTCGCTGCGATCCTCTCGCATGGCGCCGCACGCTTCATCCCTTTGCTCGGCTCTTCGCTCGCCGTGACGGCTGAAGCGCAGGAGTTTTTCATCCTCATGTCATGGGCCATGGTGCCTGGGCTCGCATTTCATGCGCTACGCGGGCATCGCGACTCGCAGCATCAGCCTTGGATCTCGCTCGCTTGGCTCTCGCTTGGCATTCTGGCCAACATCTTCTTCAACTGGCTCTGGATGTTCGGCAACTGGGGCTTCCCCGCGATGGGTTTGGCGGGCGCCGGTTGGGCTACGCTCGTCGCGCGTTTAGTAATGCTGATTGGCCTGTGGTACACGCCTGGTCGCGGGGAAGTGCGCTGGGCCGATGGATTACAGATGGCCGTATTCCGTCGCCTCATGAAGACCGGCTGGCCGGCGGGGCTGCATAGCCTCAGTGAAGTTGGCATCTTTGCGATTGTTCCCGTCATGGCCGGTTGGATTAATGCCACTGCGCAGGCCGCGCACCAGGTCGCCATCAGCACCGCTTCGGCCGCGTTCATGCTGCCGCTCGGCCTCGGCATCGCTGCCGGTATCCGTGTGGGTGAAGCTTATGGCGCCAAAGACCCGCGCAAGGTTCAGGCGGTCGGTCTTGGTGCACTCATCTTGGGCGGGCTCATCATGGCAGTCTATGGGCTCGGCATGATCCTCCTGCGCCCACTACTCATGGCTACCTATGGCGTCGCCGGGACCGAGACCGCAATGTTGGCCTCGACGCTGCTGATTTTTGCCGCCGTCTGGGCTCCCTTTGATGGCGTACAAGTCGTCGCTGCTTACCTCCTGCGCTCGGTGAATTGCGCGGCATGGGCATCTTGGAGCGTCTTTACGGTCTACTGGCTTTTCTGCCTGCCGCTGGCCTTGGCCTTGGCCTTTCCGTCAGGGTTCAGAATCTTTGGATTGCCTGTCGGCGTCTGGGGCTTGGGCGCGGTGGGTATCTGGATTTCCCTCGCCAGCGGGTTGGTCTTGGTCGCGCTGGCGATGACTTGGAAGTTCCGTCGGGCGGCGCAAGCCGGGGTCGACGCCTAGGCTGTCACTCGACTGACACAGAGAGGCAGGCCAATCTTAACAACCGCTGGCTTTGCGGTGGGCAGACCCGCGCTACCCTTTGAGTCGCACCCCAAATGCACCAAACTCAGAACATCACCTCTAATCGGGAGATGGATGAAGATCCAGAATACGGCTTTCGTGAGGAAGCCGAGGCAGATACCGTGCTCATGTCCTTAGAGAAACTCCAAATGCTCGTCATCGAGTTGAGCACGCTTCGCCGCGTGCGTGGAGTTCATCGCCGGGCACTTGAGCGCGTGTGCGACTATGTCGTGCACGATCCGGTGTATGCTGATTCCACAAGGTCGATTTTCCAGTCAGCCCTGGAAAACATCCATCGCCGTCAGGCCGGTTAGACTCATGACGAGCGTCCGTCATACAGCCCGGAAGCTATTTCCGGGGCGGGGTGACATCGTCTAGTCGTACGTCCACGAAACAAAGAAGCCGACCTGATGGTCGGCTTCTTGAGGGCGCTTCACTCTCGGCTTACGAGAGGGAGCAGGAGGTGGAGACCGTAGGAACGATCTCAACCTTGCGATGTTCGGCGTCCCACTTCACCAGACCGTCGGCCTTGGCGAAGAGCGTGTGGTCGCGTCCCATGCCGACATTGCGACCGGCGTTCATGCGCGTGCCGCGTTGACGGATGATGATCGAACCAGCGGTGGCGAATTCGCCGCTGTAAAGTTTAACACCGAGACGCTTGGAGCGAGAATCGCGTCCGTTGCTTGAAGTTCCTCCACCTTTCTTTGTTGCCATGGTAGTTTCTGATTTAAGGGATTAAGCGGAAATAGAGTCTACCTTGATGACCGAGAGCTCTTGGCGGTGGCCGCGACGACGGTAGTAACCTTTACGGCGACGGTGCTTGAAGATGCGAATCTTCTCGCCGCGCTTGTTTTCAAGAATGGTGGCGGTCACCTTGGCGCCTGCCACGGTGGGGGTGCCGATCTTGGCGTTGACGCCTTCTCCAACGAGGAGGACTTGGTCAAACGTGAGGACGTCGCCTTCGTTTTTACCAGGGTACTGGTTAACGATGAGGATGTCGCCTTGCTTGACGGTGAATTGGCGACCGGAGGTGATAAATGTGGCCTTCATGGCTGTCGGAAGGTCGGAGCAAACGGACAGATGGGGGGTTGGCAAGGGGAATTTAGGGGTGACGGGTAAATGAGGGCGTCTTGGATGGCGGCGGATGGCTTCGGGGGTGGTTCGCCGGGCCATAAACTCCTTTAAAAGGGGCTAAGTCGTCCTAATTTCGGGTTTAAGGACGCATTTGGGATAGGTTCGTTCTTTCCTGCGGTCGCCCCCGCTCCCATCGTTGGCGGGTGAACCCATTTCGCTCTACAGGCCCTACCGGCACCCCTGACGAAGATCTGGAACGGGAGATTACCCGCAACCTGGCCAAGGGTCCCACCGTCCATGCTACGGCCTTTGTCCATGCCCGGGCAGTGGTCATCGGGAATGTTCTTGTCGGCCCGCGGGCCAGCGTCTGGCCTTGTGCGGTATTGCGTGGTGATGTGGCCCCGATCGAAATCGGAGAGGGGACAAATATCCAGGACGGCGCCGTGGTGCATGTCGCCGACGGTTTGCCTGCGAAGATCGGCGCCCGGGTGACCGTCGGCCATTTGGCCATGATCCATGCCTGTACCATCGAAGACGAATGCCTGATTGGTATGCATGCCACGGTGCTTGATGGCGCAGTCGTCGGTGCGCGTTCGATCATCGGTGCCAACTCCCTGGTGACCAAAGGGACTATCATCCCTCCGGGCTCCATGGTCATGGGTGCTCCGGCCAAAGTCGTGCGGCCTTTGAGTGCCACCGAGCAGGCATCGCTGCCCGGTTGGGCGGAGAAATATATCAAGGTCGCCGCTTTCCATCGTCGTTTCGAGTGAGCGAGCTTACGGAACATTCCGCCGGTTTGATCCTCTCGGCGCGTGATTGGCGTACTCGGCGGGCAGCGCATGAGGCGCGCACGGCGACGTTGATCGAAGCGCGCCGGCAACGGGCGGCCTTAGGCGTCAAGGAGCCGGTGGAGGATTTTTTATTCACCTATTACCCGTTCCGATTTTCCGCCTTGCAGCGTTGGTCGCCTGGGGCAGGCGTCGGGCTAGAAGATGCTGCCGAATTGGTGGGTGGTCATCGTTTCGAGCTTTCGGCGGATGGCTTGGTGCGCGTGGTGCGGCCGACCGACGCCGAAAGGCATCGGTTAAATTTTACTTTGGAATTAAGCCAAGCGATCGCCCTGCGGCCGGCTTTCCTGGGCTGCTTCGGGTTGCACGAATGGGCGATGGTCTTCAATCAGGCCGCCGATCGGCGTCATGGAGATTGGCCCTTGCGACTGGGCGCCGAGGGCACGGACGCCGTGGTGCGCGCTTCCGCCATTAGGTGCACGCACTATGACGCCTTCCGCTTCTTTACGCCCGGCGCCCGGCCCTTGAATCGCCTGACGCCGACATTGGAGCAACGCGTGCAGAACGAGCAACCGGGATGCGTGCATGTCACCATGGATCTTTATAAGTGGACGATGAAGGCGCAGCCTTGGGTGAGTTCGGAGTTGGCGGCCGACAGCTTCGAGCTCGCGCGTGATGCCCGCGCGGTGGATATGCGGGCGAGCCCTTACGATTTTTCGGCGGTAGGCTTGGAGCCGATATGCATCGAGACGCCGGAAGGCCGTTCCGCTTACGAGAGCGAGCAGCGGCGGCTCACAAAAAAGGCGGAACCCGTAAGGGCCCGCCTGATTGCAGCGCTTAAGGGCGCCTTAGCTTAGTAACGGTTCAAGGCAGACGCTCGACAACGAAGTCCTTGTAGTCGACTTTGCACGTCGGATCGTGGGCTTGCAGCGCGAAGGTACCGGAGCCGATTTTACGACCGTCCATGCCCTTGGGCGGAACCCAATTTTCGGGCTGGGTGAAATTCACGGTCTGCTTTCCGTCGATCCAGATTTGGACATGTTTTCCTTCGACGCGGATGTGGTATTCGAACCAGACGTTATCTGGGGCGGCGGGCGTATTGAGGACGTCTTGCACGGCATAAAGGCCGCCGGTGCGCTTGATGTCTTTATGGCTGGCGTTGACCTGGCACTCGAAGCCGAGCTTCGGCCATTTTTCTTCTTGGTAGGTGGTGTGGAAGTAGATGCCAGAGTTGGCGCCGGGGTAGGTTTTTACCTTACCCTTGAAGTCGAAGTTCGTGAAGGATGCTTTACCATCGGGGCCAACGTAAAACAGGTGATCGGCACTGCCGCCGCGAACTTCCAAAATTCCATCGACGAATTTATAAGTACCTTCAGGGGCGGTCTTCGTCGCCTTCCAGCCGGCGAGGGACTTGCCGTCGAAGAGGTTGATGGTTTCGCCTGCAAAGCTCGAGGGCGTGGCCAGAAGCAAGCTTCCAGCGGCCAACAAGGCGAGGCGGAGGGATGAGGGGGTGGTCATACCCCTTCATCCAACTTCCCCGCTAGGCCAAGGCAAAGGTTAAGTGAAAACTTTGATGCCGGCCTCGCGCATCTCAAGCAGCCGCTTTTTAAGAGTCGAGCGATTGATGCCCAGGATCATGGCCGAGCGCAGTTGATTGCCGCGCGTTTCCTCCATGGCTCGGCGAATCATTTCCAACTCGATCACGTTCAGAATACCCTTGGCGTCGCCGACGCGGCACTGCCGGTAAATCGCATCATAGGCCGGCAGGAGATTGGTCGGGGAAATCGCGACGATCGCTGGATCAGCGGCGGGTCGTGCTACTTCGGTGGCCGCGGCTACAGCGGAGGCTTTGCGAGGCGTGAGCACGTCTTGCGGCAGGTCTTTCGGGAGAATGGTTTCGCCTTTAGCCAAGACGTTGGCGCGTTGGATCACATTCTCGAGTTCGCGGACATTACCCGGCCAATCATAAGTGAGCAGGGCTTCAAGCGCTTCGCTGGAGAGGCGCTTCGGGCGGGTTTTTTTCGCGGCCGCTTGGCGTTGGAGCATGAAGTCGACGAGCAAAGGCACGTCGCCCTTGCGGTTGCGCAGAGCGGGCAACCGGATGCGGAAGACGTTCAAGCGGTAGTAAAGATCTTCGCGGAATTGACGCAACGCCACCATGGCCTCGAGGTCTTTATTAGTCGCGGCCACGAGGCGCACGCTTACTTTTAACGTCACGGTACCGCCGACGCGCTGGATTTCTCCTTCTTGGATCGCGCGCAAGACTTTGGTTTGCGTGGGCAGTGACATGTCGCCGATTTCATCGAGGAAAATCGTGCCGCCGTCGCAGAGCTCGAATTTACCGGGCTTCATGTTCGTCGCACCGGTAAACGAGCCCTTCTCGTGTCCGAAAAGTTCGGATTCGATTAGGTTCTCCGGAATCGCGGCGCAATTGACGGCGACGAAGGGACCCTTCGAGCGCAGCGAGTGCTGATGGATGCAGCGGGCCACGAGTTCTTTGCCCGTGCCGCTTTCGCCCGTGATGAGCACGGTCGCATCGCTCGCGGCGACCTGACCAATCGCCTTCAAGACTTCCTGCATCGGTTCAGAACTTCCCACGATGCCTTCTTTGTAGTCGGCTGGGTTGACGAGCGATTTGACGGACTTGCCAGCATTGGCTAAATCGCGCCGAGCCGAGAGGGCTTTGTCCACGAGGTTGATTAGTTTAGCCTGATCGAACGGCTTCATGACGTAATCGTAGGCACCAAATTTCATGGCCTCGATGGCGGTCTGGGTCGTGCCGAAAGCCGTCATTAAAATCACCATCGCCTGCGGTTGGGCGCCGCGGAGCATCTGCAAGGTTTCGATGCCGGTCATCCCGCCCATGCGGTTATCGAGCAGAATAACGTCGGGCTGTTCACGCTTGGCTAGGCTGACTCCGCTTTCGCCGCTATCGGCCTCGAGAACGGTATGACCCAAGCCCGAGAGAGCCCGACGAAGGGAGTAGCGCAGGTCCTTGTCATCATCGATGACGATGATTTTGGCGGATGTTGCGGATGGGTTCGGGCTCATATGAGTAAAAGTAGGCAGATTTCGTGCCAGAGGACTGGGCAATACCAATTTGAACGATATCATCCTTAAGCACAAACGAAGTATGCTTATTTTTAGACAAATTGAGCTATAATAGCCCCCTTGCCATTCATTTAACCTCACTAATGCTCTTGGAATGCCCCGAATCTTTAAAACAGCCCTCCGGTGGACTCTTTGGGGTGTCGCGGCGTTCTTTGTGCTAACGAATGTTTGGGTCTGGTCGGCCGGATGGGGGCGACTCACCACGGATGCGAGCCAGGTCCCGCCGGACTCCATCGTCATCCTTTTAGGTACCAATCAGTATATGCCTGAATCAAGGGTGCCGACGGGGACGTATCAGCCGCGCATCGATGCGACAATCGAGCTCTGCCGTCAGGCGAAAGTCAAAGCCGTGGTCTGTTCGGGCTTGATGGATCAATCCCTTGCCATGGCGCAGCAATTGGAAGCCGCAGGCGTGAAGTGCCCCTTAATCGAAGATCCCTATGGCTGGCGCACCTTGGATTCGGTGGTCCGGGCGAAAGCCCAATATCCCAACGAACACATTGTTTTTATTTCGCAGGACTGGCATTGCGTGCGGGCCCTTTGGCTTGCTGATCGCGCGGGATTAAACGCTTCGGCCTACCCCGCGGGGTTCGGCTCCGGGTTCAGTGTTTGGCGATCATGGTTGCGTGATTTTTTTGCGAAACCCAAAGCGATCATCGATTGGGTGATGGGCGATGCTTTGCAGACGTCGATGCCAGCCAACGAAGGCAACCATCTGCGCCGGTAGCTCAGGCTCGCTCGTGGCGACCATCAGGGCGCCTGGTCAAGATCCCCCGGATTTCCAAGAGCGTCAGCATCACGGCGGCTTCGGCGATGGCGCAGGGGGCGGCGGTGGCGAGCGATTCGGCATCATGGGCGGTCCCGCCGGCGAAATGCCGCAACCAACGCGCGTGCTCCGGCGCCTCGGTCGCAAGCGGCAGCACCGGGCATCCACGCGACTCGCCTAACTCTTGGAGGATTTCATCCACGCCCGAAACTAAAGTGGCTCCATCGCGAATCAAGGCATGGCAGCCGCGACTCGCCGGACTGTCCGCTCGTCCGGGGAGCGCACAAATCGTCTTGCCCAGGTCGCCGGCGAAACGGGCGGTGATCATGCTGCCACCGTCGACGTCCGTTTCGACGACGATAATGGTGCGGGCAAGCGCGGCCACGATGCGGTTCCGTTGCGGAAAACTTTGGCGATCGGCCGGACGGCCTAAGGGAAATTCCGAAAGGATACATCCTTGTTCGACGATACGTCGGCGAAGTTTCAGGGCTTCGGGCGGATAGGTTAAATCGAGACCATGCCCTAAGACCGCCGCCGTTTTTCCGGCCGCATCCAGCGCACCCTCGTGGGCGGCCGTATCGATGCCGCGCGCGAGTCCGCTTACAATCCACCAGCCTTCTTTGGCCAGATCTCGTCCCAAGGAGCGAGCTAACGAAGCTCCATAAGGCGTGCAATGTCGCGACCCGATGATCGAGACCGAGCGGGCGTCAGGCACCTGGGCGCCTTCGGCGTAAAGGACTAGGGGCGGATCCCAAAGCTGGGCCAACGAGACCGGCCACGATGGCGATTCTTCGGTCAGTAAACGGAAGCCCAAGCGTTCCGTTTCGGACAATTCTTTCGCCCAATCAAAATCGCGACAGGCGATGGAATCAGCCGCGACCTTAGTGATGCCCTTGATGCGTTGCAACCGCTCGCGCGGCGCCGCAAGGGCCAAGGAGAGGTCATTGCCAAAAGCCTCAAGGAGCCGACGGACGGTGACCGGGCCGACGCCGGGCAGTCCATTCAGCAAGAGGCGTTGGGCGAGGGGTTGAAGCGGGATGGATACCACTTCACCAGCGAGCAGGAGTCAGGTTAACTCAGCAAGGCCGAGGATAACTCAGAAAGGAGGTCAGTAGTTCTCACTGCCTCTTCCCCCTGTTTTCTGCTTAGGATGTCAGCCGCACATCCCTGCCAGACGACCGCTAATTCAACCGCCTCTAGGGGTGTTAATTTTAATTCGGTCCGACGGGCCAGAACTGAAGCAACCATCCCGGCTAACAGATCACCCGAGCCGCCGCGGGCCAACACCGGTCCGCCGAAAGGAATGTGTAGCGTGCGGACACCGTCGGTGACGCACGTCAGCGCACCTTTCAAGACGACGATGGTTTTGGTCTGCTTGGCGTAGGCTCGACCAGCGGATGGCGTCATTGTGTGACCACTGAGACGTTTGAATTCTCCCGCATGGGGCAGGAGGACCCTGATCTTCGTTGGAGCCGAAGCCTGGATGATTTCCGGCCGCAACGCATCGGCATCGAGGACCAGAGACAGGTCGCATCTTTTGACTAATTTAACGAGAGTGGCCGCGGATTTTTCACCCATGCCCGAGCCGAGTAAAAGGACGTCCTTGTTTGGGAATGATTTGCGCAGAGAGGGCAGGGCGTCGGCGGAAATATATCCGGACGTGCCGGTCGCGAAGGGATTCCACATCGCTTCAGGCAAGGCCAAGGCGGCTTTATTCCGGAGTGATCTAGGCAGGCAAGTCGTCACCAGGCCAGCGCCCGATTGCAAGGCGGCCCGAGTATTCATCAATACCGCGCCAGGCATCGTCTCAGATCCCCCGATGATCAAGACTCGGCCTTGATGGCGTTTGTCCGCATCCGCCCGTCGAATCTGCCGAAGGGGAGCCAAGGTTTCTTCCGTGGCACTGACTTCCTCGGTTTCGCCCAAGGGCAATCCGATATCAAGGACGCGAATCCTCCCGGTGAATTTGCGGGCCGAAGGTTCAAGGAGCGGGCGTTTGAGACAACCAATCGAAACGGTTAAATCTGCCCGGAAGGCCGGCCCGCGCGTGTCGTCGCCGAGTCCGCTCGGCAGATCCACGGCGATGCGCAGGCCTTGGAGTTTTTCCGTGTTCCGTAAAAGGGCACCCAGATCCTTCGACAGCGGTCCGTGAAAGCCTTGGCCGAAGATGCCGTCAAAAATCAGGCAGAATTTTACGCGACCTAAGTCAGGGAGTTTCGCCGCCGTTGCATATTTAATTTTTACACCACGTTTCTTAGTAGACCAGGCACGGAGGGCTTGGGCTCCGGTCGGCCTTCGGCCGGCGAACACGACCGTCATTTCTGTGCCAGGTTGAGCGCAATAAAGTGCAGCGAGGAAAGCATCGGCGCCATTGTTGCCTTGGCCGGCCAGGATAAGGATGCGCTTGGGTTGCCGACGGAGGAGCGTCAGGGCTTCGTGGGCGACCCCAAGGGAAGCACAGCGCATGAGCTGCCACGAAAGTTTTTTATCCGTTCCGATGAATGCGGCTTCAGCGGCGGCGGCTTCGGCGCAGGAAAGGACCGGCAGGCGGCGCGCGGCTTCCATCTTCAGCTTACCAAGACCGCGAAGGCTTGGGCCAAGGTGTCGGTGTGCGTCAACGAAACCAAAACCTTCACGGCACCTCGCTTGACGAGCAAGGCTTGGGCTTTGGCATCGAGTTCGACCATCGGTTCACCTTCGGGGCCACCGAGGATGGCTACGCTGGTGAGCGAAAACTCCGCACCGATACCCGTGCCGAAAGCTTTGCTCACGGCTTCTTTGGCGGCGAAGCGCGCGGCGAAAGAAGGATAGGGATCGGCTTTGGCGAGGCAGATTTTCTGCTCGGAGGGCGTAAAAATCTTATCCAAGAAATGTGCGCCGTGTCTTTGATGGGCGGCGCGGATGCGCGCGACTTCGGTGAGGTCGACGCCGACGCCGATTACATTGCCGCCTTCGAGTTTCATGGGCGGCGTAAATGGGCCTGCATTTCGGCGACAGCGCTGCGGATGCCGGTGAAGAGCGCACGGGAGACGATGGAGTGGCCGATGTTCAGTTCGTGCAGATGGGGCAAGGTGAGGACGGTTCTGATATTATCGTAATTGATACCATGGCCGGCATTGACGATCAGTCCGAGGTGTTGAGCTAGGACGCAGCCTTGCCGAAGCCGTTCGAGTTCGCTCGCCGCCGCTGGAGATTTCCAGGCATTCGCAAAAGCGCCCGTGTGAAGTTCTACGACCGGTGCGCCGGTCGCCTTAGCCGCTTCAATCTGCGGAGCATCAGGTCCGATGAAAAGGGATACTTCGATATTTTCGGAAGCCAAAGCCCGAACTGTCTCGGTGACGCGGGCGAGTTGTCCG
>Ga0214919_10009235_pt1 | contig 12739 bp, 9 predicted proteins | sample LL1503_MetaG_FD_177994 | JGI IMG/M metagenome (GOLD analysis project Ga0214919, IMG submission 177994) | Freshwater microbial communities from Lake Lanier, Atlanta, Georgia, United States - LL-1503 | ecosystem: Environmental > Aquatic > Freshwater > Lake | place: USA: Georgia | collected 2015-03-15
ATCGGGGGACAGGCCTCGGTCTTCTTCATTCTTGTCGTGGCGGCCGCTGAAGTCACTATTGGTTTGGCGATCGTGGTAGCTATCTTCCGCCGCCGCCAGTCGACGGCTGTTGACGAACTTTCAGAGTTGCGAGGCTGAGATGAACTCGCTGGCTGCCCTCATCCCACTTTTGCCGCTGGTTGGCTTCCTGCTCGTCCTCATTCTGCCGAAGTCGACGACGCGCGAACCCGTTTCTGGTTGGATTGCTACCTCCGCCGTACTGGCTTCATTTCTAACCACCGTGATCTCCTTCGTCTGGCTCCTCGGCCAGTCCGAGCGTGAAGTCACGATTCACCTCTTCTCCTGGCTCTCGGTCGGATCGCTCAATGTTGATGCGGCCTTCCTCTTGGACCCCCTGTCGGTGACGATGTGCCTGTTCGTATCGGGAATCTCGACTCTGATTCACCTGTACTCGATTGGCTACATGCACGGGGAGAAGGACTTCAAGAAGTTCTTCCTGTATCTCAACCTCTTCGTCTTCTCCATGCTGGTCTTGGTGTTGGGCAACAACTTGCTCGTCACGTTCGTGGGCTGGGAAGGCGTCGGCGTTTGTTCGTACTGGCTCGTGAGCTACTACTTCACGAAGGACTCCGCGGCGAGCGCTGGCAAGAAGGCCTTTATCTACAACCGAGTCGGTGACGTCGGCCTTCTACTCGCGATGTTCCTGCTCTTTAGTCACTTCGGTTCGCTGAACTACCTCACCATCATTTGTCTCGGCTCAACGATTCCTCTGTCGAGCACGGTCGCCCTGCTCATTGTGCTGGCACTGATGTTGGCCGCTAGTGGTAAGTCGGCGCAGATCCCTCTCTTTAACTGGCTCCCTGACGCCATGGAAGGCCCCACGCCAGTTTCGGCATTGATTCACGCCGCCACCATGGTTACGGCCGGTGTGTATCTGCTCATTCGTATGTCACCGGTCCTGGCCTGGTCGACGTCAGGTCGATGGGTGATTGCGATTATCGGTGGACTTACGGCCTTCGTGGCCGCCACGGTGGCCACGTCTCAGAAGGACATCAAGAAAGTCCTGGCCTTCTCGACGGTTTCGCAAATCGGATACATGATTTTGGCCGTTGGAACAGGGGCCTACTCCGCAGCCATCTTCTTGATGGTGAGCCACGCCTTCTTCAAGGCTCTCTTGTTCCTTGGTTCCGGTTCAGTTATTCACTCGCTTAATGGTGAGCAAGACCTCCGCAAGATGGGTGGACTGCAGAAGTATCTCCCGCTGACATTTCCAACCTTCCTGATCGGTTGGCTCGCAATTGCCGGCATTCCACCATTTGCCGGCTTCTGGGCCAAGGGTGATGTTCTAACTAACGTCTACGCCTTCTCTAAGCCGCTCTACGTTCTCGGCCTCTTCACGGCCGTCCTCACGGCGTACTACATGAGTCGACTCTTCGTCTTGACGTTCCGAGGCGATGAGCGGTTCCGCGAAGCGACCGAAGGTCACGACCCGCACGAGAGTCCCTGGGTGATGACGGTGCCTCTGGTGATCCTCGCCGTCTTCAGTGCTCTTGGCGGACTGTTGGATCTGCCGTGGGCCCACTCAATGTCGCTCGCCGGCTTCCTCGACCCTGTCTTCGAGTCGACGGTATCGCCAGTGCTGGGCTCACACATGTCCGAGTTCGTACTCGCCGGTGCGGATGCCGCGGCTGGCATTATTGGTTTGCTGATTGCCTTCTCACTGTGGAAGTCCACTTCGCCTTGGCCCCGCTTCGAGTCCAGTTTCTTTGAAAAGGTCTGGCGTTGGGACGACTTTTACGACTTCACCATTGGCCGCCCTCTTCAGCGTGTGGCTCAATTCGCCAGCACGACCGTCGAACCCAAGATCCTTGATGGTGCCGTGGTGGCAACGGCCGTTTCGGTCCGCAGGAGTGCTGAAGGAATTCGCAAGATTCAGTCTGGTTTTGTTCGCCACTACGCCCTCGTAGTGGTTGTCGGCATGATGCTCGTCGTGCTGTTCTTGGTTGCGAGGTCTTGGTAGTCATGCACACGTCACTCTGGCTCACCCTCTTGCTCCTAATCCCATTGGTGGCCGCCGCACTCATCATTGGTCTTCGCGTGTCGGACCATCTCGCTCGAGTCATTGGTATTACGGCCGCCGCCTTCGAACTAGCCGTTACCGTCGTGGTCGCGTTGGCCTACCGAGGCTCGCACACGATTGGATCGGGCTCAACGACCACGGTCTTTGATTTCACCTACCGCAAAGTCCTGGCCCCATCGCTCGGTGTGGCCTACGACGTCGGCGTTGATGGCATTTCCCTCTTCTTGGTGGCCCTGACGGCACTCGTAATTTTGCTGGCGCTCGTGGGGGCTAACGAATCGCGTCGTACGCCCGCCTTCGTGGCGTGGTTGCTCGTCTTGATGACGGCAACGATTGGAGCCTTCGCGACGCGCGACATGCTCTCGTTCTTCCTCTTCTTCGAACTCACGCTAATTCCGAGCTACTTCCTCATTGCTGGTTGGGGTGGCTCGCAACGGGCCGCCGCCGCGTTGAAGTTCTTCGTGTACACGCTCTTTGGTTCCGGCTTCTTGCTGGTCGGCATGGTCTACATTGCCGTTCGCCACCAGCACGTCTTTGGCGGTGACTTGACCTTTGCCATGTCGGCCCTGAAGGAGACGCCACTGTCTTCTGGCGTCGCCACATGGATCATGATCGGTTTCTTAATTGCCTTCGGTATCAAGAGCCCCATCTTCCCTCTGCACACCTGGTCACCACTGGCCTACGCCGAGGCACCAATTGCTGGTTCGATGGTGCTCTCAGCACTGCTGGCAAAGCTGGGCACGTACGGACTCATTCGATTTGCCGTGGGCCTTCTTCCGCAGAGCCTCGATAATGTTCGGCCCGTCGTGTTGACCTTGGCCGTCATCGGTATTTTGTACGGTTCCGCACTCGCCGCCGTGAGCAAGGAACTGAAGCGAGTGGTGGCCTACTCGTCGATGGCCCAAGTGGGCTTCATCGTGCTCGGTATCTTTGCCGGTTCGCAAATTGCCACCAGTGGTGCCGTGCTCTTGATGTTCAACCACGGTGTCATCACCGCGGGTCTCTTCTTGCTGATTGGTGGGATTGAACGTCGTCGAGGTACATCGACCATCAGCGCACTCTCTGGACTCCAGGGTCCCGCGCCAGTGCTCGCTGCGCTCTTTACCGTGGTGATGCTGGCCTCCATCGGGCTACCTGGTCTTTCGGGCTTCGTCTCGGAGCTCCTCGTACTCCTCGGATCATTCAACGCCCACCCCTGGTGGGCAGTTGTCGCAACGACGGGTGTTATCTTCGCGGCGCTCTACCTGCTCTGGGCCTACCAACGTGTCTTTCACGGTGAAGCCACGGGTGAGAATGCTTCCATTCCCGACGCGACAACTGCTGAGCGATGGGTACTGGCCCCAATCATTGCGCTGGTGGTCGTCCTCGGTGTCTACCCCGCACCTCTCTTGAACAAGATCAATCCCTCGACGCACGCCATCGTGGCGCACTCAACTCCGCAGGGGGTCAACCGATGATCGCGAAAGTGGAACAACTAGCGATGCCCTCCGTCCACTATCTGGCCATAGCGCCGATTTTGGTTCTGCTGGGTGGCTCACTGATCTTGATGTTCGTAACGGCAATGACGCGCGCTCGTGTGTCGGCCCTGGTCGCCACCAGCGTGACGGTCGTGACGGCTGTCAGTGCATTCGCACTCTCGTTCTTTCAGTGGCGTGATGTATCGATTCATGGTTCGACGACAACGCTGGCTCACGCTATTGCGCTCGATGGCTTCGGCGTCTTGGCCTCGGCCGCCATCGCTCTCGGTGTCGGGCTCACCGCGCTGGTCGCACACGACTGGGCACATCGTGCACACGTCGTGGGTGCCGAATTTCACATTCTGGTTTTGGCCTCGGCCTCCGGTGCGATGATGATGGCGCAAGCCAACGATCTCATCGTCATCTTCCTAGGTCTCGAAATCTTGTCCATTGGTCTCTACGTATTGGTCGCCTTTGACCGCCACCGCTCCGGTTCGGCCGAAGCGGCCCTGAAGTACTTCTTGCTGGGGGGTTTCGCTTCAGCAATCTTCATCTACGGTGTGGCGTTGACGTACGGCGGCGCCGGTTCTACGAACTTGTCATCAATCGCCTACTTCCTCTCTCACAACTTCATTCTCCAGCCCGGTGTGCTGGTCGCGGGACTCGGACTCATGCTGGTCGGCTTTGCCTTCAAGGTGGCCGCGGTGCCGTTCCACGTGTGGTCGCCCGATGTCTACGAGGGCGCCCCGTCACCCGTGACGGGCTACATGGCGTCCATTGTCAAGGTCGGTGCCTTCGCCGCGGTCCTGCGCGTCATCTTCGGTGCGCTCACGACGCAGTCAGAGTCTTGGCGTCCACTGGTGTGGGGTCTCGTCGTTCTGTCGACTTTGGTCGGTGCCGCGGTGGCCCTGGTGCAGCGGAATATCAAGCGTCTCTTGGCCTACTCCTCGATCTCCCAGGCGGGCTTCATGCTGCTGGGTCTGTGGTCGGCCTCACCATCCGGCGTTGCCGGAACCCTGTACTACGTCGTCACCTATCTGCCCGTCGTTATCGCCACCTTTGCGGTGGTGACCTTGGTTGGGGGAGAGAGCGAGACGAGCCACGACCTCGATCACTACCGTGGTCTAGCTCGTCGTCAGCCCCTGCTCGGAGCGGCGCTCGCCGTGCTGCTGTTGTCACAGGCCGGTGCACCATTCACGACCGGGTTCTTCGCCAAGTTCGCCGTGATTACCTCTGCCGTTGATGGCGGCGGTTCTTGGCTGGCCGTGATTGCCATGGTGGCGGCAGCCATTGGTGGACTCTTTTACGTGCGACTGGTGCTCTCGCTTTATAGCGACGATGAGGGCGCTGGCGTCCGCGTGGCCGTTCCCCGCCTCACCGGTGCGGTGATTACTATCGGCAGTGTTTCGGCCGTCCTCTTCGGTGTGTGGCCTGGACCGATCGCCAACTTGGCGCACCACGCTTACCTCCTCCTTCCGTGAGTCGTCGCGTCGCCCTAGCGACGTGTGAGGACCTCTACGTCGACCCCGACACCCCGCTGTTGCTTGAGGCACTGACGAGCGTCGGTCTTGACTACGAGCTGTTGGCGTGGGATGACCCGAACGCCCAGTGGGATCGATTCGATGCCACAGTAATTCGTTCGACCTGGGACTATGCCCCCCGCCGAGAGGAATTCCTCGAGTGGGCATCGAGCGTCCCCAACCTCTTCAACTCGTTTGACCTCGTGGCCTGGAATACCGACAAGCACTACCTGCGCTCCCTGTACCAAGCTGGCATCAACGTAATTCCTTCGACCTTCGCCGACGTGGGCACCGATCCGATATTCCCCACGGGCAATTTCGTCGTTAAGCCCACGGTCGGGGCGGGCAGCATGGATGCCGAACGCTACGGAGCAGGCGACCACGCCCGTGCTCACGCCCACGTCCGCGCGCTTCACGCCACGGGACGAGACGTGATTGTTCAGCCGTACGTGGAGTCGATTGATGAGGAGGGTGAGTTGGCCCTCGTCTTTGTAGATGGCGAGTTTTCACACGCCATGTGCAAGGGGGCGATGCTCAACGCGGTCGAGCACGATCGCAGTCCACTCTTTCGCGCCGAACAGATGTCGGTGGCTACCGCCAGCCCGGAAACGTTGCAGTTCGCTCGAGGGGTACTGGACGCCGGTGGTGCATCCTCGGCGCTCTACGCCCGAGTTGACCTCTGTCGCCTTGAGAATGCCTGGGCCGTTATGGAGCTTGAGCTCACCGAGCCCTCCCTCTTCTTGACCTATCACCCAGAGACTGCCACGCAGATGGCACAAGCTATTTTGAAGCGACTTACGTAGCATCCTCTCTTGCCGCTGCCAGGATCTCGTCGGGAATAACGGTGCTGGGTCGGTTCGACGGATCGTTGGCCAGGAGTCGTCCGATAATGGGGATCTCCGTGAAACTCTCGGCGCGCAAGAGTGCCGCCACCACCGGGACCAGCGATTCAAAGGCGGGATAGACCAGGTAGCGGGGCAACCAATCGGGTTGGTACTTGGCATTAAAGGTCCAGAGAGTTTCGATGGGGAGAATTCCCGAAAGCCGCTTAAGGGCCCACCGTTCGACTTTCGTGAAAGTCCCGTCACCCTTCTCGCCATCGAGCACGCTTCTAAAGGCCGCGAAGTTCAAACTCAGCCCCTGTCCGCCCTTTTGACGCAGATGCTCAATCGTGGAGCAGAGAGCAAAGTCAATCAGTCCGTTGGGATGTTCGCCCGGGTCGCGCCGCATGAGGTCGAGGGAGTAACCGTTGATGGCTGGAGAGGGAACAAACTGGCAGACCGCCGCGGGGGTGCCATCCGGTCCGTTCACAATCGTCAGCAGGAGACCCTTGTCGCGAGGATTAAAAAGTCGACCGAGCATCATCGAAAAGCCCCGTTCGTCTTCACCACGACGGAGTTTGGCAATCAACTCCATGATTCCGCGAACGCGGGCCGGATCAATCGTGGAGGGGTCCACAAACTCCACGGAGTAGCCGTTGCGGGCTAATCGCGTGCAGGCCTGGCGCAGGCCCTTCATCTTGCCGCCTTCGAGACTAAAGGTTTGACAGTTCACTACCCCTTCGTCGCCGACGTAGATGTGATGGAGGCCGGCACCTTGATAGACCGGCAGCCACTGCTGGCCCGCACCAATAATGGCGAGCGTCCAGCCGCGCTGCTCCGCGAAACGTCGAAAGGCGGCAAAGACTTCGACCCGCTCGGATTCAGGCCCGATGGGGTCCGGGGAGATGAGTGCCACACCTCCGTAGACGGCGTAGGCGACGAGGGAGTCGCGGAAAAAGAAGAACTGCTTGTCATCACGAAGTGCAAAGTAGTCAAGGGTGCCGCGACCGTGACGACGCACGATGTCGCGGGCGCGAAGCTCGGCCAGTCGACGCTCAGCCGACGAGCCGTGATTCGAGAGTCGACGGTCGACGACGGGACGCGTAAGCAAGTAGAGACTTCCAATGATGACCACTATCCCCGTTGCGAATAGTGACGGAGAGAGAAAGTCGCCGGCTCGGTCCGGGAGCGGTAGCCGGGTAATGCCTACGAGTCGCTCCGCACAGGCCTGGGCCACGTGTGACCACTGGCGGCCAAAAGGGATTCGTGAGGTCACGATGACGACGAGCATGGCGCTCGTCGTGGCCACCGCCGGAATACCTACCAGCTTGGGCAGGGCTCCAGTCAACGAGCCTCGATCGGTGGCCCCTTGGAAAAAACGCCGCTCAGTAATGAGGAGAAGGAGCACGATGGCGTTTATCAGTGTGCCAACTCCATTGCCCCCGTGGACCACGTGAGTCACAGTGGTTATTGAGAAGAGGATGGCGGCCACAATCCACGCACGTCGTTGGCCCCGTCGAAGCCCCCGGGCCATCATGATCATTCCCACACCGGCCAGGGCGGTGGCCGCGGCGGCCGATTGAGTAACCCCGAGCGGGAGGAAGTGGAGTAACGATTCAAGTCGTCCTCGGGCCGGAGGCACAAGGGCACTCACTACGTTGGCGAGGCCCGAGAGGAAAACTACTCCACTCACGATGCGCTTCAGTCGCAGTTCACGACGGAATGTCTGCTGGTACATCGGTGTTTGGGGCCATGGCGAGCCATCGGGCCATGAGCCGATGAGCGTTGGTGATTCCGGTGGTGCGGGAATCGTCGGTTTGCCCGCGAGCCATCGTTCTAGGCGAGTCGTCGAAGGCTCGCGTACGCCTCCGGCGACCAGTCGCACTCGTACGGTGCCACCCGCTTCGACCTCGACGTAGTTCGTACGTGCCACTGGCTGAAAGATTGGGGGAAGTCCGAAGCGTCCGAGCCGCTCCACGAAGACCCGGCCAGAGGGTCCTGGTGCGGCACAGACACCCTGGTCAAGGTAGGCCAAGGCGGGGCGGGCACAACCACCGACGATGAGGCCAACGCCGCCTGCGGTCACGATGGTGCTGGCTAGCTTGAGCGCGTCTTGATTCCCAATGAGCACGTCGCCCAACGGTTCACTTGATGTGAACTGCGGTCCGTCGCGATGGAAGAATCTGCGTCTCGCAATAGTGCTCGCAACGACTACCAAGATTGCCTCAATGGCGGCCACGGCAAAGAGCGAGGCTGAGAGCCAACCCCACGTGGTGAAGTGCGGAGTTTTTCCTAAGAGTTGCGAACCGTGGCGCCCAAAGAGATCGTTGAGACCAATGACGAACGAGCTCACCATTAAGAACCCAAAAATCCATAGCGGAGCCCAAGCCCAGCCACTAAAGGTCCGATACATCAAGCGGGACTGAACAAATCTCGTGAGAGATTGAGTGTCGTCAAGGCGACGAGCATCATCCTGCTCGCGCTCGTCAACTCGTTGCGTATCGCGGAGCGTCTCGCCGGCTACTACTTCCAGACGTCGACTCCCGCGCCACGTCATCACGTCGACGGAGACTGAAGTGGCCAAGGCAAAGCCCATGCGCGTCAGAGCGGCCTGTGTTGGCGCGTCAGTCTCGAGCTCTTCGTCGGTGGATCCAGGTAGGAAAATCACGCGTGCCTGTTCGAGCAAGGCAATCCGCTGCAGTGCTTGATAGAAAGCGGGGAACCGTTGCCAGCAAGCGGCAACGAAGCGATGGGGATTCGACGTCGGCTCGAATGCGAATGTCGATCCTGCGAAGATTATGACGGTGGCCTCGTCAATCTCGTTTAACTGTTCGACAATCGAGGCCATAGCAATCGAGTCATGCGCCATTTCTGGGCTTAATTGCAGGTCGCTATAGACAGTTAGGCGACGGCCCTGAGGTAATGCAATTACTTGATTCGACAGGGAACTCACGGCCCCTAGTCTCGCAGAGATGGCGCCAGCGCGTTGAAGTGAGACAATAGACACCGTGAGTATGCGCGAAGGTTCTCCCGAAAACTGGCATTGGCGAGTAGCCGAACTAACCCCTGGACCCGCTGTTATTTTTGACATTGATGGCGTTCTCGCCGATGCCGCCGGTCGGCAGCACTACCTCGACTACGGCGATTGGCGCAGTTTCTTCGAGGCCTGTGGTGACGACCCGGTAATTGAAGAAATTGAACGGCTACTGGAACTTCTCGATTCGAACCTCACCGTGATCTTGCTCACCGGTCGCCCCCGTCGCGTCGCTCCTCACACGTTGGGTTGGCTGGAACGCTACGGACTGCGTTGGGATGTGCTGATTATGCGCGAGTTCGGCGACTACTCGGGCGTTGACTATTTCAAGCGAAGCGTGGTGCACGAGCTGCGAGAGACTGGTTTTGATTTGCGTTTAGCGCTCGATGATGATCCGAAGAACCACGCGATGTATGTCCGTGAAGGTGTCCCTTGCATCTACATCCACTCGGGCTACTACCTCTGAGCGTGCGCCAAGGCTTCGCTTCCGGCTCGTCGGCCTGAACCAATACTGGCGGGGACACCCACGCCGTCGTAGGCCATGCCACCGAGGAAGACGCCCTGCGGAGCCAGAGCGGTTCGTGCCGCCGTTACTATTGTCCGGTGGAACGGGAAGTACTGAGGTAGTGCGTGAGGCCACCGTTGTACGCGTGTCTCAATTGCTTCGGGCCAGGCTCCAAAGATTTGGTCCAATTCGGCGTTGACTCGACTCACGAGCTCATCGTCGCTCATGGCCATCGCCCGTACATCGTCTATGCGCCCCGTATGCACACGCACCAGAGCGAACTGGGCAGCGTGCAGGTGCGTCCATTTCCGGTCGAGAAACGTCACTGCTGTCGTAACCAAGGAATCGGTGCCCGCTTCGAAGTCGGTATTGAGGGGCACCAGTACACCGGTGCCACCCTCAGGGAGCGGGCAAGTGGCGCGGGGGACTGCGAACGTCACCATGGTGCTACTGGCACTCTTTACAAACTCCAAGTGGCGTACGTCGGCCGCAAGATTGCCGAGCAGTGCTCCAGCGACTTGCGGTGGTGTCGCGACCACCACGGCATCGGCCGGCGTAACTGTTGTCGCGGTCTCCACGCTCAGGAAGTGCGACGGCCCCGTAGTGCGGCGAATAGCAGTTACGGGATCATTAGTGCGAAAGACGACGCCGCGCTGCTGCAGAACGATTCGCAGATGTGCCGGCAGAGAGCCCACGCCATCTTGCAATGAGAAAAATAATGGCGTTGGAGCCACTGGCGTAGTCACCGGTATCGGACGAATTGCCCTCATGAGCGAGCCACCCTTTCGGGCCGCCGTGGCCAGGGCGGGAAATACTTCCTCGGCGCTGAGTTCATCGACGCGCCCCGCTTGAATGCCACCGATCATTGGCTCAATAAGTTCATCGACGAGGGCATCCCCGAGTTTGCTTCGCAGAATTTCCCCGATGGTGAGCTCCTCTGTGTAACGGAGTCGTCGAGGCACGAGGAGATCGCGTAGCGCCCCTATTTTCGCTCGACGCGACAGGTGCTTCACGGTTCGGAGTTGCGCCCATCGCGTAGGAACACCCAGCACCAAGCCCGTCGGTATCTTGTCGAGATGTCCCCGAAGGTAGACCCAGGCCCCGCTCGCACCAATGGGGCGGAGTTGGTCGCCAAGACCGACTTCTCGAATGAAATCTGTCGCCTCGCCACGAGTGGCTAGGAATCCGTCGGCGCCGAGGTCGATGACCTGTCCCCCAAACTCCGTCGTGCGCAGTGCCCCGCCCGTTGAAGGGAGCGACTCGATAACTTCAACAAACACATCGGGGTCTGGCGTACTGCCTCCCGATGCCTCCCAGGCTGCGGCTAAGCCGGCGATACCACCGCCGACAATAACGACAGAGCGTCGACTCATTCGTTGGCCATCACCACGTCTGCGAGAAGAGCAATAAAGTCGGGTGCCGCGTTCAGCGACTCCGTGCGAACGAGGTTTAGACCAACTTCGTGCGCCACGTCTTGTGCTTCCACGTCGATATCGAAAAGCACTTCGAGGTGGTCGGACACAAAGCCAATGGGACACGAGACAATGTCGGTGATGCCGGAGGCTGCTTTGGTTCGTAGAACCTCCAAGATGTCGGGTCCGAGCCAAGGATCGGGCGTCCGGCCGGCCGACTGCCACGCCAAGTCAAAGTGGGGCGTCCCGACGATTGCTGCCGCCTGTTCGGCCGACTCCCGAAGCTGCTCGGGGTAGGTGTCGCCGTTAAGAAGAATCTTTTCCGGAAGTGAGTGCGCGCTGAAGAGCACCTCGGCGTTGGCACGCCGTTCGTCGGGAATCTGCGCGAGGGCCTCATTCACCCGGTTGGCAATAATCGCCAGGAAACCTGGGAAGTCCCACCATGCTCCGATGACTGTGAAGTTGATTCCTGTCAGCGTCGCCTGTGCTCGGGTCATGTACTGGTCGGTCGACATTGACGATGAGTGTGGGGCCAGCACAATGCCGATGACGTCCGTGAAGCCATCTTCGACGAAGGTTGCACCCGTCTCTTCAATCATTGGTGGTTCGTACTTCGACCCAAAGCGAACATCGAAGCGACCCGGGGCACGACGCTCGAGTTCGGCGCGCAGTGCATTGACTTGAGCGTCGGTTCGTTCGCGCAGTGGCGAGATGCCGCCGATGGCGTTGTAGCGGCGGGTGAGGTCGGCTAGCTGCTCGACGGTTGGTGGCCGACCGTGTCGAATGAGTGTGTAGTAGGGCTCAATGGCTTCCGTCGAAGACGGGGTGCCGTAGGCCATGACGAGGACGCCAATTTTCTTCATCGAACGCCAGCCTTTCCTTCTTCGTGTACAACGCGAACCACGGCCTCGAGAACGGCCGGATCAGTCTCGGGCAAAACGCCGTGTCCCAAGTTGAAAATGTGTCCGGCGTCGGTGCCAGCGTGCCGCAGGACCTCGCGGGCCGCAGTGACAGCGAGGTCGGCACCGTTCAAGCAGCGGGCCGGATCGAGGTTGCCCTGAACCGGGCGACCACCGACGCGACGACGACCTTCATTGAGCTCAACGTGCCAGTCAATGCCCATGACGTTGGTGTTCGCAGTTGCCATAAGGTCAAGAAGTTCGCCCGTGCCAACACCAAACAGGATGGTTGGCACATCGAGATCGGCGACCCCTTCGAGAACCCGCTTGGTCGCCGGTAGGGCGTAGCGCACGTACTCGTCACGGGTCAATGCGCCGGCCCACGAATCAAAGAGCTGGAGAGCTTGCGCGCCGTGTTGCACTTGAGCCCGGAGAAACGAAATGGTGATGGGGATGAGTCGATCCATAAGGGCATCAAAGAGAGCCGGATCGGCGTGCATCATTCCCTTGATGACACCAAAGGTCCGCGTCGGAGCGCCCTCGACGAGGTAACTCGCGACGGTGAACGGCGCGCCAGCAAAACCGATGAGCGGAACATTGAGTGGGGCGAGTTGCTCTACGACCAGGTCCACAGTCTTGGTGACGTGAGCGATGTCGGCCTCCTCGAGCGGCCGAAGCCGATCAAGGTCAGCGCGCGAGCTGAACGGGTTGGCCACGACGGGTCCGCGTCCGGGAACAACGTCGACGCCAAAACCAATGGCTTCGACGGGGACGACGATGTCGGAGAAGAGAATTGCCGCATCGACCCCGTAGCGACGAACCGGCTGCATGGTGACCTCACAGGCGAGGGCCGGATCGGCGATGGCGTCGAGAATCGAACCCGACCCGCGAAGGGCCCGGTACTCGGGCAGAGACCGCCCGGCTTGGCGCATAAACCAGACGGGAACGTGGTCGACGGACTCGCCACGGGCGGCCCGTAGGAAATTTGACTCGGTCATGGCTCCTCCTGGA
>Ga0214919_10009236_pt1 | contig 12738 bp, 11 predicted proteins | sample LL1503_MetaG_FD_177994 | JGI IMG/M metagenome (GOLD analysis project Ga0214919, IMG submission 177994) | Freshwater microbial communities from Lake Lanier, Atlanta, Georgia, United States - LL-1503 | ecosystem: Environmental > Aquatic > Freshwater > Lake | place: USA: Georgia | collected...
TTTGCAAAGCATTTCAAGGATGTCGAGGCCTTTTTCCAATGCAGGTGCGGAGTAGACCCTGCGCTCTGATTCAGCCGCATCATCTTGAGTCTTTAATTGTTTAGCCATTCAGAATTCACCAATAAAGAAGTTTTTTCACTGGAGCAATCATAACGTTGCACCAATAGACTTCAAAGAACATCAGCAAATAGAAAACAAAAACCCCCGTCATCACTAACGGGGGTTTTGAAGGTGGTGGGCCCACCAGGACTTGAACCTGGGACCAAAGGATTATGAGCAGCTTCAATAAAAAATAACCTATATAAATCAATAGGTTACAAGTGATCTACAACAGTGTGGAAGCAAATGTGGAAGCATTGCAACTCGTGAACCAATGCTAACTCAACAAATTAGCATATCGTTGCATTGCTAAATTTATCTAGCCAGCCTTCTTCAATAGCAAGGAATTCCAAAAATTCAGCCACACATGAAATCCAAATTGCTCAAAGCACCTTTTTGAGCACGCAAATCAAAAAGCGTACCTCAGTTGGCGGTATCGATGTTGACGAAGACTTCGTTAAAGAACTACTGATTAAACATTTGAGACAAGGAGATGCAAATGACCGCCCCACTCTCGCAGACGCTTTTGACATCTACTGAATTGGGGGAATGCCAAACCTATGATCAAGGGACTTTCGTAGCTGTGAAGTTTCCTGCCAAAGCGCTGCTTGGCTCACCTTTGAACATCAAAACTGTGTCAGGCGGAAACTGTGTAGTGAACTCATATCCCTGGTGGATTAGATCATCTAGGAAATCCTCTAAATGGCCAACGTTACCTGCCATCAATTTGTCGTGAAGCACGATAACAGTCCAATCCAGATCACGCATGGTTGATCTAGCTCGTTCGACCCACGAGCCTTGCGGCGGTGTCCAATCCTCAGGTACGCAATTCCATATGACAACCGTGTATCTTTCTGACTGAAGATAGTTGACTGCTTCTTGGCTTAGAAGATGCGATCCAAGCCGCCCCTTCTCACCATTTGGACGGAATAGCCGCTCTCCACTGAGTTGTCCTATCAGCCTTTGCGTATTACCAATCTCCGCTTCTGCAGTTTCTAGACCCGGTCTTCGACCTAGAGGTACCCCGTGAGAAAAGGTGTGATTGCCAACGCGATGACCGTCAGCATAAATTCTCTCAGCTAGCTTCAATAAATGCGCTTCGTTCAAACGGCTACCGACCATGAAGAAAGTGGCTTTCAGCGATCGGGCCGCAAGAACATCTAGCACCTCAGGTGTTCCTGTGTCATGCGGGCCATTGTCGAAAGTCAGGGTAATGCGCTTTGTCATGATCTATTGCGTTAAAAAGTAAGGTTGCGTAATAGTGAAAAGGCTAGGTCTCAGGGTCGATTTTCAGCCTAATTGCGATTTCTCGTACCTTTGCTGTTTCCGTTTTCATAAGAGCCTCTAGCTGGGAAGGGGATCCGTCTAAGACGCTGATTCCAAGACCGCCCAGCTGGTTGCGTACATCTGCATCAGCGAGTACCGTCTTCATGGCATTTGCCAGCTTGTCTCGGACCTCCTTGGGCAGGCGTTGTGGACCTAGAAAAGCTATCCAGGAACCAATGTCATATCCGGGAACACCTGACTCGGAAATTGTTGGAACGTTAGGAAGCCGCGGGTCTCTGAAAAGGGTCGTTGTTCCAAGCGCACGGACCTTTCCTGCTTCAACTTGCGCAAGCACATTGCCAGGAGCAAACATCATCTGGCAATTGTTTGCAAGGACATCCTGCAATGCGGGTGTGGCACCCTTATATGGGACATGTGTCATCTCTATTCCCGCCATGGACTTGAACACTTCTCCGGCAAAGTGAAGACCACTGGCCTGTCCAGTGCTGGCGTAATTTATCCTGCCAGGATTACTACGCGCATAAGCGATGAATTCCTTCACCGAATTGGCTGGCACACTCGGATGAACCACCATAATTAGATTGTAGGAGCCGACTAAAGATAAGGGCGTCAGATCTCGCAGGGGATCGAAGTTTCCGCGGCGGTCTACGGCCGGGACATATGTCAGCGTCCCGTTCGCGCTTAGCAAAAGACTATAGCCATCTGGTGCACTTTTCATGACGACATCTGTTCCAATGCGGCCCCCGGCGCCTGCGCGATGATCGATAACCAAAGGGCTGCCAAGCACCTCCTGAAACCCCTTCCCCATGATCCGTCCGACTTGATCAAGAATTCCTCCAGGTGCTGCTGGCAGAATCACTTTAATTGGTCTGTCGGGATAAGAACCCGACTGTGCTTGTGCTCTACCTGCAAGCACACTTGCTGTGACTGCCATTATTTGACGTCGGCTGAGAACGAGTGCTTTCTTCAATTAGGACCTCCTGCTTTGTTGTCTGCTTTTCTGAGAATGGTGCGCGACGAGCGTTTCTTGATGCGCCACCTTGAATCGTGATCGCGAACAAATTCGTCGATGTACTCAACCAGCGAGCTTGGATGAAGCACGGCAATCTGATCTTCTTCACCCTTGTGTCGATAAACCGCCACGAGTGACGTTCCGTACGCCCTGTTTCCGCTGTGAACAGATATCAAGGCGTTTGATGCCGCATGGCAGGTCAGTTCGTCTTTCGGCCGTTGTACGAAGTAGTCTCCAATCGCCTTGTGCCCGATCAGTTCTCCATTTGGTCTTGTCCATTGTGCGTCGATGCAAAAGACATCCAAGAACATTTGTAAGTCATGCCGGTCGGCGCTGACACAGTATTGATGAATGAGCCTAATACAGGCCGATTCGATGCATACAATATCAAGTTCGCTCAGGTTCTCAGCCTGTGACGTTTCAATGAACTTATTGTTCATACTTCACATCACGAAGGTTGTTATTTGGAGTGTGATCACCACTTGCCCATCGTTCAAGTGTAGTATGCGCAGTTGATCGCTGCCACACATTGATTTCCTTTACATTCGCTGCGTCACAGGCAAACTCAAGTGTGTAACCCTCGGAGGACGGAACGTACAGTGACCGACAGTACCCGTGATCGAGGACCCGGTGGGGGTGGGATGCTGCCTTTAGTCGCTCCAACAATTCGTTGAACGTGGCATCGCTGACCTTCAGCGCAGCATGATCATATTGCCCTGTACGCTCCTTCAACCCGGGGGCAACCCGTTCCCAGTACTCTTGATTTTCAAATTCAAAGAAAGCCAGAGCACTGCCGTCTCCAAGTTCATAGAATGTGTGGCAGAGAGTTACTTTGCGAGACGGGTCCTGGTAATCTGGGACCTGTTCGATCCAGGTTGCAACCAACGGTATGCCCAGAATCTCTTCAACAAGTTTTCGATTGCCTTCTTGGTTACGTATGATTCGGGCGCTGTGGTGCAGGCGCTCAGGCAGTTGCTTAAGTTGATGCTTTGTTATCACGATATATATCCTTGAGTTGGTGGACTACCCTTGGAATTGCAGCCCCTTTTTGGAAAACACGGAGTGCGGTGATTCGCATGACGACCTCGTCCGGTTCAAAATCGTCTGCGCTACGCCACGCGACGATCCCGTCAGGGCGCACAATGAGATTGTGCTGACAGATGTTCTTGCATCGTCCTTGGAGCTCAAACACTTTCAGCGGCACCCTGAGACTTGCAAATGACTCCTGCAACGCATGGACAGCGTCGGCATTCTGTGTGAATAAAGTAAAGTCCCGGCCGCATACATCATGAAGTGTGGTGTGCTCGTCGAGCCAGCCCAATGGAAGCCGTCCTCCGGGTCTGGTCGTTGGAAAGTAGATCTCGGCATCCCAAGGAGTCGGAGGTGATCCGTCTTCAAACACAATGGGCGACTGGTCGTATCGATCGCCCAGATAAATGCCGTTTCCGTCGAAGTGCTTTCCATGACGAGACATGGTCTTGCGGATGAATTCGAATGCGTGCTCGCGCGAAGTAATTGATTCGAGCAATCCACCCGTCTCAAGAACAACCCGAGTGAATGCACGATTATCGGTTGCTTCCTTTGCGGCTCGAAGCGCCATGGGACGACGCTCGAGTTCGTAAGAATCAAGTAGTTCAACACGCGCCCATCCCTTTAATACGGCTGCGATCCTCCAGCCAAGGTTCATAACATCCGCTATGCCAGTATTAAGTCCATAACCTCCCGTCGGAGACATGAGATGCGCTGAGTCGCCTGCAAGATAGACGCGGCCGCTACCATAGCTGTTCGAAACAAGCTGTCGAGGGGTCCAAAACCATGAACTGATCACCGTCAGTTCCACCTTGACCCCAAGGGCGGCAAGGATGCTCGACGATGGATCGTCGCTTTCCGAGAATGTCTCCTCTGGAAGAAGATAACGAGAAAATACCCACTTCCTTAGTCCGTCGACAGCAAGAATTGCTCCCGTTGCACCTGGTCGAAGTGACCAGCTTATCGCTGCTGGCTTTTTGCCAATTGCTTTAAGCAAGTCAGGACAGTCGAAGTAAGTATTCACAGAACGACCGATTTCACCTAGGCCATCGAAAGTTGCGCCCAGACCTTTACGCACCAAGCTTCGGCCACCGTCACAACCCACCAGGAACTTAGCCTTGATTTCATTGCTTCCAGACTTACCTTCGACAAATGCATGAACATGGTCTTCTCTCTGCTCGAAGGAGAGCAGTCGAGTGCCTTTCGTATTCTGGACGTTGGGGTAAGACTCAGAAGCCTCGAACAACAACGGCTCCAACATGTTCTGTCCGATCACGACCTTGGCAAATCTGGACCAAGCGAGCTGCGGATACTTTTCCAGTGATTCGGCAGTACGGTGAACCATCTGATTAATCGACGGATAGCTCAGCCTCCCGATTTCGACACCCGCCATCGTTTCTGTGAAAACAACATCGGGCGGATAGTCAACAGGTAATGCATGCAAAAGCACCTGTTGGTCGATACCCCACATCCTGAAATACTCCATGGTTCGGGGTCCGAGAAAAGTAGCGCGAGGGTGACTGTGAAATCCATCCTTCTCGTCAATCACAATGCATGAAACGCCTCGTCTTCCAAGCTCACACGCCAAAGAAAGGCCAACGGGGCCACCACCTGCAATCAACACATCGCATAAGTGGATCTCATCTTGATTTGGAAAGGTATTTACGACAGATTGAGTCATTATGCAGAAATGCCGTTTTCCTTGATCACCTGGGTCCACCGCGTAAGTCCAGTCGCCCTAGCCAGAACTAAATATCTTCTTTTCATATCATCTCAATGTAATTACAGTTGCACTATCTGCAATGAAACCTAGCAGGCCCATGCAAGCTACTGAAGCACAATGATCCGCATAGTCGGTACCAAAGTATGTCCCTGATATCGGTGACGTAGAAACCCTAGTAAGGGATACAAAAAGACTAGTTTTGACTAGGACAAATGAAAAGGTGCCTTGGAGTTGCAAAGACTACCTTGCAAATTCATTATCAGACAAGTGCTATCGAGGACAGTCCTGGTGAGCCATGATCATCATTACCAACTCCTCCCTCGAATTGATACCCAGTTGAATAAATGCGCGCTTGCGATAGGTACTGACACTCTCCACTGAGATCTGGAGTTCGCGAGCGATGAACTTGAGTCTCTGGCCAAAAACTAGTCTTGCACAAACAGATCGCTCTCTTTCGCTGAGTGACTCGTGGTGAAGCAATAGCTTTTCAACTTGCGCTGGAGTGGTCAATTTAGTATCAACTAAAGTCGAGTGTAATTCAGTATGCCTAGCAACAAGTGACACAACCGTATCAGACCAATCCACAATGCGAGTCGCTTCGTTAGATGAAAAGAAGCCGTCAATACTTGCGCGAAACATAGACACTCCAAAAAGTGCGCCCTGTCGCGTGCCCACCACCATTGCACGCCCGGAGAGGCCTTGTCGGAAAAACATTTCGTGTCGAAATTCAGAGTCTGAAATTTCCTCGGTCCTATTACAGGAAATTGCGGTGATACCAGCGCTTAGGGAACGCTGCCGCAGTTCTTTATACTCATGGTCGCGATGCCAAAAGGATTGGCGATATCGACTGGAATTGGCCCCCGCTATGTCACTTCCATCTGCACTGGCGCTCCCTACGATTTGCATTTCGTTGTCCAGAAATTGGTACATCACGCAATGCCGAACGCCGAATACACTGTTCAAGAAAGTCAGGAAATGTCCAGGGAAGGACGTTAGACCAACCGCATCAATCGCGATAGGCAAGGCTTTGTCGGGGGACTGTAGCTCGGGCATCTTTTCTTCTCAAGAAATTTGAATAGGAAACTCAACCGTATGAATTTAATTTGAGCAGTGATTTGGGGTATCTTGGGACAATCCTAAAAAGCAGTTTGTAAGGTTGCGGCAAATGCTGGGCGATGCTGCTGATGGGTCCCGGCATTTTGAGAACAACAACTCAAAAATCTACTGAAAGAAGATCGTCATGTCTAACAATCAACAAAATTCTGGCTGGAAATGCCGGTAATCTGGAGCAATAAAGGGAAACTACAGAAATTAACGGAGATATGCTTATCAGTTCATTTATATGCGTAAACCGAGTGCCATTTACTGCAAGTAAGTTTTTTATCATAGGAACTTAATTTTTTGCATGCATTCGCAGTGCTGACGGACAAGATCCATACCGTAATCGTTACCGTTGGGCGTTCGCACCAGCGTGTGTATATGAAACTTCTCCGGAGTCGGATTGCCTAGAAAAACGCCTGCGTGATGATCAAACTCAATGATCAGCACGGGACTTTGAATCCGATAATAAAACGTGCTGTTATCTTCTATTCCGCCTATCCAGCAAAACCATGTGTTGGCCAAATGGGCATGATTCGCTTGCATGCGCGCTGATCTTGATCCCTCTGGTAGGTAAATCAAATAAGTGCGAATCAATTCCAACAGTTGTGATTGCTGCGCAGCCGGCATAGCCATCGCGCATACGCCTTCCTCCGGAATGATGCGGTTATCTTGGAAGGCTCCCGAGAGGGTTAATTCATCACCAAAAGCAATCCGACCCGGAGGCATTGCTGGATCCCGTTTTAGTTCATATAACTGTGCTTGTTTTTGCAATTCCAACGGCAGTGACTGCATCAGTTGCAGGCCTGCACGCTCCTCTTTGTCGAATACAGAGATACCTGCAAGTGGACCAACATCTATCTGGTGGGGCTCCGCGCCCATGAATACGGGTGTCATTACCATTTGATTTTCGATGAATCGGCAGTTCAAGCAGAGGTGATGGCCATAGAAATTCCAGCCCCATGGTTCGGTAGCAGATGGAGTGCCAAACAAGTTAAAGTTGTAGCTGTACTCATTCATGACACGAGGGGCATTCACGAGTTCACCGAGAAAATGATTTATCTTCATTAATTGTCGTGCACGTTCAAATCCTTGCGGGCTCAAGCTGGCTCGCAAGACTGCCAAGATGTCTTCGCGAGTTTCTGCGTCTTGTTCGTCTAGCCTCAATCCGAAGCGCATCATGTACACCTCAGGATTCATCCATGAGTGCCACTGCCTTGCATCGTGGTCGTGTTGGACTTTGGAGATTTGTGTCTGAGTCAAGCCTTTGAGCAAGTGTTCAACGGCTTTCATACTTTCTTGCACTGGGGCTTGTTCGTCTTGCAGCATGAACAACCCTGGCAAGCATTCGCCTTGTGTTGTGATGCCCTTGAATTCGGTGTTTTCATAAAGCTCACGCCAGCTGTCAAAAAGCTTGCGAGCGACGGGGTGCTTGAGCATCCTTTCAGCATGCGAATAGGCATCGAGTTCGGCCAGATTAGCGATCCTTGGATCGTTGGGCTGTCGTAGATGGTCTCTAAAGTTGGAAGACATGGTTTAAATCAGTCCAAGATAGGAACCACCATCAACTTGGAGATTTTGTCCTGAAATGAAGCCAGCTTGAGCGCTGCATAGAAAGGCGCAAGCATCAGCAAATTCTTGCGGTGTTCCGAATCGTTTAGCAGCAACCGTCTGGGTAATCCGGCGGCGGGCTTCAGCCAAATCGATCCCTTGCTCTTTAACCATTTTTTGCGCCATGAAGGCTTGACGGGGGGTGTCAATGCGTTCGGGTAACAGATTATTGAGCGTGACATTATCTGCAGCCGCTTCAATAGACATAGCTTTGGAAAATGCGGTAAGGCCGGTGCGCGCAGTGGTTGAAAGCGACATGGAGGCCCTTGGACTTTTGACCATTGCAGAGGTGATGTTAACAATGCGGCCAAATCGTCGACTCCGCATGCCAGGCAAGACCGCTCGTATTAATAGTACAGGGGCTAGTAAATTGGCTTCAAGTGCATTCATCCAAGCAGCATGGTCCCAGTCGGCCAAAGTTCCAGGAGGTGGGCCCGCATTATTGTTAACCAAGATGTCCACATCAGGGCAAGCCTGGATCAGTCTATCCCGACCCTCAGAGGTATTGATGTCGGCTTGCACCAAGAATGCCTGAACACCGGTTTCCAGTGCAATAAGCTGCTGCGCTTTTTGAAGTCTTTCGGCTTCGCGACCGTTAATATAAACGATACAGCCTTCGCGCGCTAAGGCAGTGGCGCAGGCCAGTCCCAAGCCACTGGTCGACGCGGCCAGCAACGCTTTTTTACCTTTGATGCCCAAGTCCATTATGTTTCCAGTCTGCAGATTGAAACTTATTCCAAAACAAGATTATTTTTCTTAATTACTGCACTCCACTTTGTCCGCTCGGAATCCAGAAAGGAGGCAAACTCTTCAGGACTTGAGCCAATCGACTCACTGCCAACATCCTTGCGAGCAGCCACAGTCTCAGGCATTTTGGCCACTTGCGAAAGTGCCCCACTCATTTTATTGACGATAGCGATCGGTGTACCTGCCGGTGCAAGGATACCTACCCACACCATGGGATCGAAAGTTGGCAGTCCGGCTTCGGCAAAGGTTGGTACATCTGGCATTAATGGTTGCCGAGTTTTGCCTGAAATTGCAAGCATGCGAACCCGGCCAGCTTTGACTTGGTTCATGACGGTTAGCATCGCGTCAAAGACCACTGGTAACTGGCCTGAGGCCAAATCAGTAAAAGGGCTGGTGGAGCTGTAGTGAATGTAGTTGGCGTCCAGACTTACCAGGTTACTGAACCAAGCAGCGGACAGATGATTGATAGCGCCCATACCCAATGTGCCGATATTGGCGTACTTGGGGTCAGACTTGGCAAGCTTGACGTATTCCGTAAGTGTTTTGGCAGGAACTTGTGCATTCACCGCAAGGGTGTAGTTAGTAATGGAAAGTAAACTGACTGGAATCAAGTCTTTTTGAGGATCAAAGCTGAGCTTAGGGTACAACGTTTTCATCGTGGTCATGCTTGGGGTACCGACCAAAAATGTGTATCCATCAGGCGCAGAGCGAATAGCTGCCTCGACACCAATGCGAGCTGCTGCACCCGGGCGGTTTTCAACAACAATGGGTTGACCAAGTATGATGCTCATGTGCTTACTAATTTGTCGGATGTCGACATCTGGCCCCGTACCGGCGGGCACTGGGACTATTAATTTGATCGGCTTGCTGGGCCAGTCCTGTGCCATCGCCAGGTTACTAATCCAGGTCAAGCAAATTAATAAGCCGTACCCAAATAAATGATATTTAAGTTTGAAATTTTTCATCATGTGTTTCTCCTAATAGTGCTTTTAGTGGGGTGAAGTCGTGGTGATACTCGGTGAGAAAGAAGGATGCATGTAGCTTTGCAAGGCGTTTTGCATGTACTGCAATGCGTCCTCTGAAAAGGCATGTGCAACCGCCAAAATGTGACCATCTGGGCGAACCAGAAGTGCGCCGCTTTTTTGCAGATCCATCAATACTGGGAAGTGGCCTTGCGTTTGATATTCCCGACCTTGCGCCAAGCAATGGACGTGGGGGCCTAGTCGATGGCTGTTTGCAACCCAACCAGAGTCATGGCCACACAGCAAGGATAGGTCTGCGAAATGAATCAAGTCCAACGTGGATCTGCCGTCGGCCAAAGTATGGTGCGGAAGTCTGGCGCCAGCAACCGCCTTTGGCCGGAATTCGCTAATAGGCAAAGAGTCTTCTTGCTGCAGCGTGCCCCCGTAGGCATACCCCAACTGCAAGCGAAGGCTATCGAAATGCTCACGCTGATATTCCACTGCCTCTTGAATCGCGAGGTGGTGTTTCGTATCGGCTAGCCGCTGCTTAATATGCTTGAAAGTTTCAGGTAGATCGGGGTTATATCCCAACACATCCATAAGAACTTTCATGCGCTGGGCATTACTTAAGCTTTGTCGCATATTGGTTTGCGCTACCCCCTGACGTTCTGACTCGTAGGTGTCGAGAATTCCAGGGGCGGCTATGCCTTTCTCGACACTAGCTAACTTCCAAGTCAAGTTGTCCATATCCGCGACTCCAGTATTCAGGCCGAGGCCCCCTGATGGAGGGAAACGGTGACCAGCATCGCCTGCCAGAAAGACCCGACCTTGGGCGTATCGCTGGGCAACTTGGGCCGACATAACCCAGGGACGCACGTGCTTAATCTGAATGGGCGGTTTGTCTGAGCCAATTGCTTGGCGAATTAGGCGTGTGCAAACCTCTGTTCCAAAGTTAGCTACGGTTTCATTTTTTTCGCATCGGTGCATGAGGACCCATGTTTTTCCGATGTCATAAGCAATTAAAACCCGACTCGGTCCCGGACCAAACAGGAAATACAAAATAGCAGGACGTTCTTGCAAGAGTTCGCGCAGATCCGCCTCGAAATGGATCATCATGTTGTGCTGAAGCGCGTGCGGGCCTAACATGGGTATGCCCAGATGCTCGCGCACAGCGCTACTGGCACCATCAGCAGCAATCAGGTAGTGGCTGATGACCTGTAATTTTTCTCCGCTTGCCCGGTCAATTAGAGTTGAAATGACTTGATCTGGCTTCTGCTCACAGTTCACCCATTCCAGGTCCTTGCGTAAAGTAACTCGATCGCTTTGAGTGACAACCTCTTCAAGTACTTGTTCAAATGCTGGTTGGGATATATTGATCAGTGGCCATCGGGTAAGGGTGCGAACGGCTTCGTCTTGGCGCTCATATGGCAGGCTGCCAATTTGTTGGCCAACCAAGGAAGTGACCATGCGCACATCCGCCCCTTCGTGCCGCGGGGTGGCAAGTGCGTGCAAGCGGTCCATGGGTAGACCTGCTGCAGCGCAAATTTCTAAAGAGCGGGGATTTAAAGCATGCGCTTTTGGTGCGTCCAGCCGTTGAGAGTATTTTTCAGCCACTAGGCATGGCAATCCGCGTTTAGCCAGCATAATGCCGCCCAACATGCCGACTGGGCCTCCTCCAACGATCAAAACAGGGACTTCAATGGACCGCGAGGTTTTACACTGATCTCCATTGTTTTCCCATTGCGTCGGATCCGTCAACATGACAATCCAAGCTGAACTCGTGCCGCAGCATATTCACTGTGCAACTTGCTAACAAATTTCTCTGTGGTTAAAACTTGATCGATTGCACCGATACCTTGTCCACTTCCCCAAATGTCTTTCCATGCCTTAGGTTTACCAGCTTGCCCTGAAGAAAAATTCATTGTTTTTTCTTCATTGACAGGTAAATTTTCTGGATCTAGACCAGCATTTCGAATACTGGTTTTTAAATAGTTGCCATAGACGCCTGAGAAATAATTGGAATACACCACATCATCTGATGTTCCATCAACAATGGCCTGTTTATATACGTCACTTGCTCTAGCTTCCTCGGTTGCAATGAATGCAGACCCCATGTACGCAAAATCAGCGCCCATTGCTTGAGCTGCCAAAATTGAATTGCCATTGGCAATGGAACCACTTAGGGCAATGGGTCCATCGAACCATTGGCGCAGCTCTTGCATCAGCGCAAATGGACTTTTAGTACCCGCATGCCCTCCCGCACCCGCTGCAACGGCAATTAAACCGTCGGCTCCCTTGTCGATGGCTTTCTTGGCAAAGGTATTGTTGATGATGTCGTGCATCACCATGCCGCCATAGGCATGAACTGCTTCATTGACTTCTTCGCGTGCGCCTAATGATGTAATAACCAAGGGCACTTTGAAATGTGCAATGATTTCCATGTCTTGTTCTAATCGATCGTTACTTTTGTGAACAATTTGATTGATAGCAAATGGCGCTGCAGGCTGGCTTGGAAAGTCGCGATTGTGCGCAGCCAGTGTCGATGTAATTTCTTCAAGCCAATCTTTAAGTAGCTCAGCAGGCCTGGCATTGAGCGCTGGCATTGAGCCCACCACACCTGCCTTGCATTGTTCAATGACCAAAGGCGGCTGGCTGATAATGAACATCGGCGAGCAAATAACAGGCAATCGAAGATTTAAAAAGAGTGAGTGATTTTTTTCCATATGGTGTTCGTCTAAATTTCAGGTCAAGCCAGCGTATCGTTCCAAATGGTGATCTGCATCACCGAATTGCTGCGCAATCATCGTTAAACGGCGAAAGGTGTGCGATACCTTGAGCTCTTCAGTCATTCCCATGCCACCGTGTAATTGCACAGACTCTTGGCTTATTAGGCGGGTGGCATCTGCGATTTTTATCTTTGCGGCAGAAACAGCTCTTGCACGGCCTGTAGAGTTAGTCGTGTCATCCACTTTGCTGGCTGCCAAGATAGCCATTGAACGGGCTTGTTCAGTCGTGATGTACATCTCTACCATGCGGTGTTGCAAAGCTTGAAATGACGCAATCGGCACACCAAATTGCTTGCGCTGTTTCATGTAATCTAGGGTGGCGTCGTTGGCGCTTTTCATCGCACCAACCGCTTCGGCACACAGCAAGGCTGTAGCAAAGTCTGT
>Ga0214919_10009238_pt1 | contig 12738 bp, 13 predicted proteins | sample LL1503_MetaG_FD_177994 | JGI IMG/M metagenome (GOLD analysis project Ga0214919, IMG submission 177994) | Freshwater microbial communities from Lake Lanier, Atlanta, Georgia, United States - LL-1503 | ecosystem: Environmental > Aquatic > Freshwater > Lake | place: USA: Georgia | collected...
TTCTTCTTTTGTTTGTTTGTTTTTGTCTTCTTTTGTTTGTTTGTTTTTGTCTTCTTTTATTTGTATATTTTTTTTGTTGCGTTTGTTTTGGTATTCTTTTATTTGTTTGTTTTTTTTGTTTTGTTTTTCTTTTACCTGCAGAAAGCGTAATCAATTCGTTTTTGGTTAGACCTCTGTCTTTTTGTAAGTGTGCATTTTTTAAATATATGGACACTTCGTCTTTGGTTAGACCTTTTTCTTCTTGTAACTGTGCAGTTTTATAATCTGTGGTATCATAATTTTTATAATATGCTTCTGGATCAATAATAAATTCATCAAGTAGACTCTCAAATATTGGATTTGACATATAGTCGGCAAACTTGACTGTTACGTTAGTTTGTGGATCTAGTGGTGGCAAGTATGTGCCGTTCTCATTGCGTTTTGTGCTTACTGTTAGGGCTCTCATAATATCATCACTTTCATATGTAAAAAAATGACCCTTGTCATCTATCCGTGATATAGGAAACATTATAGTATCCTGACTAATCGCGCACTCAAAATACTCTGGTATTTCTTTAGGTTTTGTAGTTCTTGTTTTATAATTAGCATATAATTTTTCAAACTCATTTCTTAATCTTTTTTCTTGTGATAATGATGTATCTTGTTCTGATGATGTATCTTGTTCTGATGATGTATCTTGTTCTGATGATGTATCTTGTGTTATAATTTTTTGTATTTGCTGCTCTAACTCCCTTTTAAACGTAACTAGTCTTGTTTTATAATCTTCTATGGTTTTTAACCCATCTCTTTGGTTTTTAATACCCTCATTTAAGTAGCGTGAGTCTAAAAAATGTTCGGATATTTTGTTGTAAAATGTATATTCAGCAAGGTTGTTGTCGTCTAGTAGATGTTTTAACACACTGAGTCGCCCTTTAATAATACTATTATTAAAGTCTTGGATTGCAAGTTGTTGGCTTTTATACTGTTCTGCTTCTGTTAGATTAGCTGTAATTTCGCTTTTTAGTTTAACCCCTTCATTGGGAGACCGTCGCATTTTATTACGTTCCACCCATCTCTCATGCCAGCTGACGTTTGGTTTAGGTTGGCCAGAATTCCACAATCTAATCCTTTTTGAAACAATTTTATTGGTTTCAATGTCTATTATTTCTTCTATTTTTTTTAATGCTAATATTATCTCATTTATCTGATCTATTCCTAATTTTGCATCTTCGAATATATCATTTGACGCCTTCTCTAAATCATCCATGGCTTTCTGCATACGAGTTTTAGTTTCTAAACTAGTATTTCTTGAATGTCGTCCTGAGAAGCGTCGGTTATCCATATTATATATATATATAATAGTGGTTAGTTATTTTATAAATTGTTAACTTTTTGAATTTTTTTAATGAGAACTTATTGTTTTTATTTTTTATGCGATAAAAAAATTGATTTCTTTTTTTACTGCTTTCTTGTGTTCTAAGAAATAATGATAATGGATCCTTATTATATTAATGCTTGGTATGTCTCGATTCTTATGCTATTGTTGTTGACTAATATTTTTCCAAATGCTTTTATTTGTGCTTTTATTGTATTTTATTGTCCTTTTGTTATTTTGGCGCTTTATATGCTTACATTAATTCCTCGAGAAATTTGGTATGGATTTGCTATGATGTGTTTGTTTCTTTGGACTTGGTTTGTTACGCTTAATTATCCTTAATTCTTGATTCTTGATTCTTGATTCTTGATTCTTGATTCTTAATTCTTAAAAAATCTTTAGGGTTCTTGATTTTTTAGTATATGGTAGTAATGATAACAATCGACTTCTTAATTTTTTAGTATTATTACTACTTTTTCTTGTATATGGTGGCAATGATTGTGCTCGTGTTTTTGATTTTCTTGTATTATTTCTTGATGTTTCTACACTATGTGGTAATATTACTGTTGCAATAACTGGCATATGATCTGAATATAATGTTGTTTCGCTGTCATCATTGGTCGGATAAGAAATTGGTATTTTAATATGTTGTACGTTTTCTGATAATATGTAATCACCAGTGTCTGTTAAATGTTCATATGTTGGATGCTCTTTTTTATGCCAACAACATGATATTAAAAATTTTTCCGCTTCTCTTTGTGTAAGTCCGTGTGATAAAGATTTATTATTTATTATTAAAGGGTTTTCCTTTGATATTAATGTTAAAGAATCGTTAGTATCTGCCAAAATAATAATTGGTCCGTTTGATGTAATATGTGCACTCATAATTTCACTTATTGCTAATACATCTTGTTCATTATTTAACCATGGAAAATGTGCCACAATAAGATTTATATTTTTACTTGTTGTAACTATACAACAAGTTCTTGCATCGCACTCATTGTCTTCGTCTATGCGCGCTAAATTGATTGTTTTACCTGTTTCCATAGTTCCGAGGGTATGTGTATTCCAAATAATAGCGCACCCCGAATATATTTTATCACTACTTTTCCATGTTGCGCCCCTATACCATCCTGTTAGACCTGTGTTTTCGCATATTGAAGTAACTAAATCTCCATCTTCTACTTCTTGAATACCAATTACATCAAATTTGTATTGTTTGTGTAAGTCTTTTATTTTTAGTAATGCTTTTTTATAACAATCTCTATTTATGCTTTTACAGTGTTCTACAAAATCTTGCTCAGAACCAGCCACTACTTTTTTTTGTGAAGCCCACGATAAATTGTATGTTAGTGCTTGTACCCTAATTGAACCTCCTTTTTGTATATTATGTAGTCTTTTGTTTTTTTTGTAATGTTTATATTTTTTGTATATTGTTTCTTTTGTTTTAGTCTTCATTTTATATATTATAAATATATAATGTTAGTTTTTTAGCAATGTTTAAAAATTGTTATTGAGAGATTTTTTATATTGTTTTATATTGTCTTGTAGTGACTATAAATCCATAATCCCACATGATTTGGAATATATTCTAAATATGTAAAATTGTGTTTTTCTAATATTTTCGCAATTGTAGTTTTGTAATTTAATAAATATGGTTCGCCCATTAGCATTAATTGTGATGGATTATAGTTTGGATTAATATCTACTATTATTATTTCGTGTTTTGTTATTCTTTTTGCATTTTTTATAATTTTATGATGCGCATAATTTGGCATTTCATGGAAAGCAAACATTAATGTTGCTGTGTCAAACTCTTGAGGTTTGCCGTAGTTTTCTGCGTTAGCTATAATAAACTTATTATGTTTTTTTTTGGCATGAATTAGGGTTGCTGTGCTTATCATTGCTTCGCTAGTATCTATTCCTAATTGGTTGGTTGCCGTGGATGTTCCTGTGCCACAGCATAAATCTATTAGTTTTGGAACTCTTTCATGTTTTTGATAAAACTCTTGATTATAATTTGAGAGAATGACTTGACGAATATTTATTGAATTATAACATTTGTTGTCTATTAATGATGTTGCATAAGGTGCTAATAATGAATGGATATGTCCTCCTAATCCTATGTTACCCATGTTGTGAATGCGTGAATCATAATAATATTTTGTTTGGACCGTTGGTTTTAATATTAAAAATATTAAATATAACTTATACATTGTAACAAGTTTATACATTGTAACAAGTTTATACATTGTAACAAGTTTATACATTGTAACAAGTTTATACATTGTAACAAGTTTATACATCATAATTAGTAATGGTTCATAGTTTTAAATAAATTATACAATATTTTTATTTTATTTTGAGAGATTGTTTATATTTTTTGTTATGTGTTTTTTTATATTTTTTGTTATGTGTTTTTTTATATTTTGTGTATCCTCCATCAACTTCTGGCATAGTACTAAGTTGTGGTCCGACTAAATAAAACTCTTCTAATTTTTCATCTCTGTATTCCTGCAATTTTATAATGATGTTAATATGAATGGGGTCGTCGGGATTATAGTCGGGAAACCATAGTGTTGGAGGTATTTGGGTTTGTATCCAATCTTTTTGAACATCCGGATCTGGATTATCAGCAATATTACCCGGATATCCACTCACCATGTGATTAACTCTTAATCTCTCTATTTGCTTTCTTTTTTCATATACTAATTGATTTAGGTGAGCGTTGTTTGTTGGTCTTACTCCGGGTAATATGTCAAACCCACCGAGATGGTAGAGATCACTACGACCATCTCCTGCCCTAAAGAAGTCCGTTAAATTCTTTTCTCCATAGGCCATCACTTTTTCAAATATTCTATAATGTTGGTGATTGTATGGATTATAATTGGGAAACCATGTGTCCATGCTTTGATTTTGTAGGTATTTAGCTAGAGCCTTTTTAACACTTTTATTTGGATTGTCATAAATACTGCCTTTGTATTTGCTCTTTATATGGCGGTCTCTTAATATGTCTATCTGAAGTTTTCTTTTATATAGCGCATCATCAATAACTGCGTTGCCGGTTGATGGCATACCCGGCCATATATCATTATGTCTTTCTATAAGCTTGCTTCGCTCAGATGTATTTCCTTCAATATTTATTGTCCTAAATAATTTAAATTTACTTTTTCTTCCAGACGAAGACATAATTTATAGTATATAAATATTTTAATAGTGAACTAGTGATATATTATTTGTAATAGTTTTATGAGATTTTGAGAGATTATTTTGTTTTGTTTTGATTTTAGTCTATTAGCGGAGTAAATGTCAGAACTATACTACATAAAGACAAATATATTGTGATTATGTGACCATTGGCATATAAAGGTTATAAATATTTTAATATAAAGGGATTTCAGAATATATTTTATAATTAAAGTTGAGAGAGTTTAGAGTTTATTTTTTATTTTGTTTGGTTTACAATATAAAATTTGTGTTTGGTAATTTGACTTATTCTCCATTTTGATTCTTTCTTTTATTTCTTGTTTAGTTAATGACTGAAAATTATAGCTATAAATTACTTTATAATTAGTGTTTAGGTCTATTAAAGCTATATTGTTATTATTAGAAGAATAAAACCCACAAGTATGCATAGTTTCAATAAAATTTATGAATTCACTTTCACTTAATATATTGAGAGATTCACATACAAATTCTAATGATTGTGTTTTTATTGGTTTTACTTGTGCTTTAGGTATATAAGTTTTATGTGTTAGTATTGCTTTTTGTATATAGTCAAATTGTGCTATTAATTTTTCTAAGTTCTTTTTTGTATAGAACAATAAACGGTTTTTGTCGATTAAACGCCGAATTGTGATTTTAAAAGTATTCATTATGAAATATTTATGGTTATAACTCTAAATATTTTTTGTAATATTGAGAGATTTTGATTATAAAGTTTTATTTATGAGATTTGTGGGTTTTGTCCAATCATTTAAATTACGACACAAAGGACAACAAGGTTTATGGTTATTATTTCCGAAATTATTGTTTGTAATATTAAACCAACAATCATTACATACTTTATGATTACATTTTAGTATTAGCATAATTTTATCTTCCAAACATACACAGCATTCTTCTATTATATTTGTATAAGTATGTTTACCCATTTGAACTGCGCAATTCATACACATATTATTATGACAATATAATATTTGTTGTGGTTGTTTTTCGCCACAATATTTATAATTTCTACATTCTACAGGAACGCAACAATTTGTAGGGCAATAACCTTCGTGTTCTCTATGACCACAAATACATACTTCATCAAATTCTTCTGTTTCCTCGTTATAGCATTCACACTCACATTGAATTAAACATTCCCCAAGTCCATTACAAGATGTCATACTAATAATATATTAGTATTGTAATATATTATTATCAATTTTTATATTTATTTTTGACAACGAAGCATAGTAGATTAAGTATAGAAAGGGAAATGTGCACTCACCAACCCTCCCTCACCCAATTCCTCATCCAATTAGTCTCCAAAATACTCAAAAATTGCATATAATAATATATGCATTAATTAGCCCATTTAATAGCAAAGCCGAAATCGGTGACATAACCAGATCCTAGTAGCAAAAAAAGGTTATATTAACTTCAAATATTCAAAAAAAAAATTGGTTTAACACGCATGTTACATGCTTAACGCTCTTTGTATGCATTTTATTCGTCTTCGTTGTCGCTGGACTCTGAAGTAGATCCCGACTTTGAACGATCGCTTAGTTCTAAAATATTGAATACGCTCATATATGTTGTCTTCCATCGTTCTTCCGTCCAGTTACGGCATGCTTTGACATGGCGCTTAATCTTTGTCTCCAACAAACGATTGTTTTCGCGATAGCTAACAATAAAATCTACCCAACCACTATGAAGACGCGCCCAATCATTTGGATACGTCTTCAGCGAATACACAATCGCCCCTGTAAAGTTTCCAATATTTTTTTGTACCATCTTATACTTCTTTCCTTGAAGTGGTTTTTGTGCATCAACTTCTTCATAAATAGAGAACAGTGCATCCAATAGTCTGTATGCTTCATTTCTCATTGCATCATTAATGGGCACGCTCAGTTTGTCGCGTAGATCTTCATAATTCTTTGTAATGCCACAACTCGAATTCCATCCGTGAACTACTCCATTCATGAGCGCAACATTGTTTGCTAACTCGCTATAACGCTTGTCGCTAGCATCACACTTAATCGTCCCCCATACATTTTGTGCGCGAGCCAAATATTTACCATCACCATTACTAGTCTTCATCAACATCTCTCTTGTAAACTTTACCAAAATACCAAAACTTGTATTGCCCAGTGCATGTAGTCGTTCGCCTGTCTTTAATGGGCTGCCATTTTGAAACCTGTCAAAAATCAAAACGCGGTCAAACTCCGTTGCACCACTATACATCAATGTTGGAACTGGATATTTCTCAAATACTCGCTTCTCAGTTTCCGACCATTCAGAATATTTACAATCATTTAAATCTGTAAACTCGTCATTCATAAAATCTCTCAACGTTGTTAACCGCTGAAGCCCGTCTTCCACATACATTTGCTCATCATCATCTACATATAGCAAAATTGATGGAAATGGCATACCATATTTGCATGAATCAATAAACAGCTTGCGCTTAGTTTCACCCCATACTGTTGGGTTGCGTTGGTGTTCGGGAATTTGAATTAAATCGTTGTTATAGCGATTCACCAGATCCTTGATTGACCGAGTGCAAGTGTTGAATTCAATTGACGACATTGCTTTGCTTTGTTTTGTTTATAGGTTAAACTGTTTCTGTTTATAAGTTATTCAATTTTTTTTATAGTATAGTCTACAATCTTTGAGAGATTTTTAACATAGTTGTTGTAATTTCGCTTTTCCATAATCTTTCATTTTATACTGGACTTCATTATTATAGACTTAATAGCAAAGCGGAATTCGGTGACATAACCTTATATTGGTAACAAATAAGTCTTTATAATCTCTCTAATTTTTATATTGTAGTCTTTAATCTTTGAGAGATTTGTCAATTAACTAGTCACTATTAGACCTTTATTATTCTTTTATAATAATTATAGTCATTATTCATGATTTAATTGCAAAGCGGAATTCGGTGACATAACCTTATATTGGTAACAAATAAGTCTTTATAAATCTTTATAACTTTTATAAAAATTTATAAATTGTTTTTGTAAGATTGAGAGATTTTCCTTATACTCTATTTGCCGACAATGTGCTTTTTATTGCCTCATCCACAGACGTCATAGTAGTATTTATGTCTGTTGGTTTGCATCCAAAAACACTTGGAATTTGACGTTGTATTAAACTATTATTTTTTGTCTCAACATAAGCAATCATTAGTATAGGACTAAATATTTCTTGTGGATATTTTACTGGATCTGCTATTGCCGCCTTAAATGCTTCTGCAAATATCTGATTTGTACTAAAATAATTATATATTGATGACACTGGTCTCTTTTCTATTTTTACATTTGGATAGTTCTTATATTTTACTACTAATTCCGGCCAATCACTATCTATGAATTTTCCATTATTTGTTAATACTGGTTTGCTATAGTCTAAAAACAAAAATACTTCCACACTTCTCTTATCTGGAACTGTTCCTACTGGTGGTGTTGTTGTTCCTGGTTGTGCTGGTGTTGCACTTCCAAAATATTCTCTACTTCTATAATTTTTATATAATATACTAAATAACAATACTAATGTTACTATTAACATTAGCGTTAATAATGTTTTCATTTTTAAAGGAAATAGTGTACTTACTATTTTTGATAGTCCACCTTTTATCATTTATATTTGTATATATTTTTTTTTAATATTTTGTTATACTTTAAAAAAATTGAATTGCTCATTTACATTAACTTATTATGTTCATTCTTAAAACACTAATACGCACTATAGTATGACTACTACTAATGCTGATCTTATTATGCGCATCGAAGTTCTTGAGAAGCAGGTTGCTCTTTTGCTTAAACAAGATGTTCCAAACCCTGTTGTTGTCGAGGATGTTAAGGACACACCAGGTAAAAAGTCCAAGGTTCCTAAGGTTCCTAAGACTCCTAAGACTCCTAAGACTCCTAAGGACCCCTCTTCTGATGAAGAGGTTCCTAAGAAAAAGCGCACCAGTGGGTATCTCGTCTTTAGCAAAGCCATGAGAGATGACGCAATTGCTAGTGTTAATAAACTTGCTGTTGATGGCGTTAAGTTCAAAAACCAAGACATCATGACCGAACTTGGCAAAATGTGGAAAGCACTCAGTGAAGATGAACAAAAAGAATGGAACGCTAAAGCCACGCTTAACTCCCTTGAAGTCAACTAATTCTTTCTTATAAACTTAAAAACACCAAAAAACACAAAAAAAAAATTTTTTTTCTTCTTTTCTCTTATTCACTATTCTTCGTTCCTCTTCATTCTTTAGAACACCAACAACTCATACCCCTCCTCTACACTCGGCTCATTGTAATGCTTCCTATATACACTGTATGCTAGCTTTGGCACCTGTTGCTCTGGTTCTCTCAGTTTATTACGACTATATGATACTTCTAAAGAAGTAGACATATGAATACACACCACTTTTAGGCTATGCTTTTTGGCAAACTCTATATATTCAGTCCTTTTTTTGGAAGAACTGTTTGTGGCATCAAATACTACAGACTTGCCTTCTTTAATGTAAGGCAATGCCGCCTTAAGCATTTTTGGAGAAGTTTTATGAACGTCTCCTTGAACAAGAACAAACTGCTCATTTTCACAAATCTTTTTAGCAATAGTGCTTTTACCTGAACCAGGATAACCAACCATAATAACGACTTGTTGGGACTCTGGCAATTTAAGTTGAGGAATTTCCACAGTCTCCTCTTCTTTCTTGGCAAGAAAGAATTTCTCTGGACTTTGACACTTTAAACCCACGTTTTGTGCAAACACTTTATCGCTGTCTGCCCAATCTCCCTTTCCCCCAAGAGCATCCCCAACAAAGAACGATTGCATTTTATCAACTTTAACACTTCCAACCAGCACATCATACAAAATTGGGTTCGGTTTGTAATCACACTTGTCACTTGCGACAACAATGAAAACGGGAATTTGTAGAGTCTGCATGACATACTGAATTTGAATAACCTTCCATGGTTTGGACTGATTTGTAAAAACAACAACACTGAAGCCTTCCTCGTTGTAACGCTTAAGTTCATCTGGAATGTTTGGATACAACCATTGCCAATCTTCAACATTTGAAGGCATGGTTTTGCCGTCTTTTGGGCACACCAGAGTGTGGTCATAATCAAACGCGGCAATCTTTGCTTTGAGTTGCGCCTTATTGATGTTGTAAATAGTCGGTGCCATTTTTGCTATACATTAGATATGTAGAAAAAAATAGTTATCAATTTTTTTAAAGTATACAAAAAATAAAAAAAATATACTTTATGTTTATATTTTATGTTTTACAAACTATCGCCACTAGGATAAAACTGAAACTCAATAGGGGTATCTCTCAATATGTTTCGTGCGTTGTCACAATCACCTAATGTCCAACATAAAGAATTCACCAAAGTTAGACATTGAGTTCTTAGTAAAAATCGACTATCAGGTGTCAAACAATCATTGTAATATGTTTCACAATCAATAGCTTCATCATAACTCTCTGCTAATTTCTTTGCTTCATGTAACAGTTCATTAATACGCAATAATTTAGTTAATACTGGGACAACCTGCTTTTCGTGTGCATTATGTAGTTCGTTATGTTTATGCTTTTCACGATGAGCTTTCTCAGTATCCCACTTTGCTTCAAGACATTGTTGCTCTTCAGAGTTCAACTTTTCATAACCAAGTTTTTTCTTTTCTTGCTCTAAATCTGCTTTTTCCATTGCCAGTGTTTGCCTATACGACCACTTAAATGTTTCAACGGTGCTCATAATACTTGTTTTGATAATAAGTATAATAAATAAAAAAGAAATCAATTTTTTTATAAAAAATAAAAAAAACACAACATGCCCCATATAAACGCCCTTTTACCATTATTCTAGTTTTTGGGTCCTACGCATGTGATACTGTCTACACTACTCTTCATGTGAGGAATCTGTTCGCATGCGGAACCAAGACAATGGACTATGCTGTTGCTATGCCATCGCAGACGCACTAACTGCTCTTCAAAGTGTGCAAGATCTTGAGAACGCTGTGGCGAGCAGTTATGCTGTGTTGTAGCATATGCCTGTGCTCTTAACAGTGCATCATCTACATTACTTCTGCATGCTCTTGCGCATTCGGCAGTTTCACGAAGAACGTTCTCTAGTTTTGTTACGCTTGCCGGCACAGGTTGGAGCAACTGAAGCTTCCGCGACCACTCATGATAGTCGCCTTCCACTTTTCGCCGCGGTCTGTCGAAGCTCAACTTCACACACTTCCATACATGCTTTTTCTCCACCTTGGTCCCTTCAACATACTGATAAAACGGCACCTCCAAGAACACCTGTTCTCCGTCGTTCAGCTTTGACCGCATGTCCAGTGCTTGTTCCGTTGTACACACAATAGTCACTTCAAGCTTGTAAAACAGCGTTCCGTTTCGTTCGATTGGAAAGAATCCGATGGAACGAACGCAGTCTTTTCCGTAGGCTGCTTCGAATGCCTGCTCCACGAACTTGTAGTCCATGAACTTGAAGAGCTTAATACGAGGAACGCAAATAGTGATGGTGTTCATTGCGCTTTATAGTTGGAGGACATAACACATATAAAAAATAAAGCTAATCAATTTTTTTCAACACTAACAAAAAGTGGATGTTTTAAATAATATTATTATATAAATATATATATCTTTTTGTATTGTTATAGCAAATTGAAGGTTATGATATTGAATGATTTCATAAATATATATTTATTAAAATATACTTTTTACACCTTTTCTCATTTAAAACGCCCATTTTCTTCCATTGTGATATATAATTTATTATAATTATCTGTAAGTTTATCTAAATTAATGCCTGTTTCATTTTGTTTAAAATATGATAAATGCGCTACATAAAAATCAAAATATAATATATTTTTAAAATTTTTATTTTTAACATAATCAATTGTTAATGTACATTCATCATTATTATAACAGTTTATTATTTTATGCCAATTTTTTCCTTTATATCCAAAGAAATTTATACTGAATCTAGTATTTATTTGAATAACTTCATTATTATATTCATAGTTTAAAAAATTATCATAATTTTTAATAAAATAGTTGTGTAAAATTTCTGCTTTTTCTCCACTTTCCCACAATGAACCACAAGAACCACCAGGCGGATATTCTAAATCCATTATTTCTTTTGGTATTAAATTATATTTATTTTGTTGAAAATAAGCAGAAACACCATTATTAATTGTATTAGCAAACACTAAATCATAATCATTATTTTTAATAAAATCAATAAATTTAGGCAATTTATGTAAATCAATAAAAACAATATCATCATCACATTTTATAATTATATCATTTTCAAATGTTTTATCATTATAATAATTATAATAATTTTTCCAACTTTTTTCACATGTATCCATAAAATAAAAACTTTTATTTTGAGTAGTATTATAGGTCAAATCTGCGACAGAACCGTGTCCTGTTTTGAAATATATATTTTTAATCTCAAAATAATATTTAATTTTTTGAGATATTATTAATTTATTATTCTTTATAATATTTAATACATCATTTGTAATATTAATTTGAAAATTATTATAGTTATTTTTATCTGCTATATTATTTTCTATTAAATTAAATATTATATTATTATTTTCTCTAATAACAGATTTTGTGTTATCCCAACCACCTAAAACAATTTCATATTCTAAATCAAGATGTGTTAATTTTATATGAATATCATTAGATGCTCTTATATTTAATTCAAATGAATTATTTAATATTGTAGGAGTAATTAAAATATAATTTCCCGCGCCCGTGCTTGATGTTCTTTTTAAATTACTAATTGTTTTTAAATAGTCTTCATCATCAGAATTTCTTGCATTATTCCAAAAATGAACCTCATTAATTATATTTAATTCTAAGGCTTTTGTTAAATATTTTTTAAGAATTTCAATATTTGGTTTTCTTCCAGCAAAAATAGTTATAATATTCATATTATAATATGAATAAACTATAATAAAATATAATAAAATATATGAATATAATGAACGCATTGATATGTGAAATATGTATTAGGGAAAATGGGTATTTAAAATAAAAAAAGAGTTAAATTCTACAAAACTATTAACTTTTTAAGAGTTATAAACAACATTTGGACTCTTTTCCCAATCTTTATATTCAATTGCTTTTGATGTTGATTTGGGTAATG
>Ga0214919_10009239_pt1 | contig 12737 bp, 13 predicted proteins | sample LL1503_MetaG_FD_177994 | JGI IMG/M metagenome (GOLD analysis project Ga0214919, IMG submission 177994) | Freshwater microbial communities from Lake Lanier, Atlanta, Georgia, United States - LL-1503 | ecosystem: Environmental > Aquatic > Freshwater > Lake | place: USA: Georgia | collected...
ACCCATGGTTAAGCTCAGCGGCAGTATTAGTTGTTGCAGTATTCGTATTTAACTTTGGTAATGAGAATTTCCTAACTACAAACAACCTTTCCCTTATCCTGCAACAGACTGCAGTAATTGGTGCAATCGCCGCAGGTCAAACTATTATTATTTTAACCGCTGGTATCGATTTATCCTGTGGAGCAATTGCAATCTTTGCTTCAATGGTGATGGCAAAAACTGCATTTGCTAATGGCTGGCCAGGCTGGGCGGCATTCCTACTTGGAATTGCAGTTGGAACTGGTGCTGGTGCATTTAATGGCTGGTTGATTACCAAGGTTAATTTGCCACCATTTATCGTAACCCTTGGAACATTTAACGTTTTCTCAGCCTTAACTCTTTTCTACGCAACCGGTCGCACAATCATGGATAAAGAGCTAGATCCACTATTTCTCTTTCTAGGTAATCCAATCACAATTTTTAGTAACTTTAGAATTACCTACGGTGTACTTCTTGTAATCATTATGTACATGATTCTGGCTTTCTCACTTCGATATACAGCTTGGGGCAGACACGTTTATGCTGTTGGCGATGATATTGAGGCTGCTCGATTAGCTGGTATTCAGGTAAAGCGAGTATTGATGAGCGTTTATGTGAGCGCTGGATTTATATTTGCAGTTACCTCTTGGATTATTATCGGCCGCGTAGGAGCTGCAAGCCCTAACTCTGGCACAAATTTAAATCTAGATTCAATCACTGCGGTGGTAATCGGCGGAACAAGCTTGTTTGGTGGCCGAGGTGCAATATTTGGCTCACTCATCGGAGCGGTAATCGTTGGTGTATTTAGAAATGGACTTACCCTGGCTGGAGTAGATCTTTACTACCAAACTTTTGCAGTCGGATTACTGATCATTACAGCTGTTTCAATCGATCAATGGATTAGAAAGGCAAGGGTATGAGTAAATCAAAGTCGCCGGTACTGGAAGCAAAAGGTCTGGTTAAAACCTATGGTCGCGTAATCGCAATTGATGGGGCAGATTTAGAACTTTTCCCTGGTGAAATCCTTGCTGTTGTCGGTGACAACGGTGCTGGAAAATCAACCATGATTAAGTGTTTATCCGGTGCTGAAATACCAGATGGCGGATCTATGGTTTTAGATGGCTCTCCAATTACTTTCCGCCGCCAAAAAGACAGTAGAGATGCTGGTATTGAAACTGTTTACCAAACTTTAGCTGTCTCCCCTGCTCTTGATATTGCAGCAAACCTTTACCTTGGCCGTGAGGTTAGAAAAAAGGGTCCGCTGGGCACAATCTTTAGAATGTTGGATAACTCTGGCATGAAGAAGAGCTCAAAGGATCACATCACCGCTTTAGGAATTGGCACGATTCAAAATATGAGCCAAGCAGTTGAAACTTTATCTGGTGGTCAGCGCCAAGCAGTTTCAGTTGCTCGTGCTGCTGCCTTTGGACAAAAGGTTATTATTTTGGATGAACCAACTGCAGCTCTTGGTGTTAAAGAGTCAGGCCAGGTGTTGAAGTTGATTACCAGCCTTCGCGAAAAAGGTCTATCTGTTATTTTAATTAGCCACAATATGCCACAGGTGTTTGAAATTGCAGATCGTATCCACATTCAGCGTCTTGGTAAGCGAGTGGCGGTTGTTACGCCAAAAAGCCACACCATGAATGAGGTGGTAGCTGTTATGACTGGTGCTACAAAGGTTGATGTTAAAGATCAAACCTTAGGACCTGTTCGCTAAAGAACCTCTAGAAGTTTCTTGCGCATAACCGCAGGATCAACCTCTTGCCCAGTCCAGTACTTAACCCCAAGTACTGCCTGGTTAACCACCATGCCAAGTCCATCCAATATTTGGCAACCTGCAGCCTTGGCATCCTTTAATAGATTTGTCATTGGTGGGTTAACAATTACATCAGCGACAACTAACTCAGAGTTAAATGAATCGGTATTTATATTGATACGGGCATCAATATCTGGTGACATTCCAATTGATGTGGCATTAACTAGGATCTGAATATCCCCCGGCACCTCATACTTACCGCTCCACTCTTTAAACTCAGCTTTGGTGCTGGTCTTATTGTTTATTAAATCTACTAAATCCATTCCTCGCTTTTTATCCCGGTTTACAACAATTATTTTGCTTACCTTCTCCAGCGCTAGCTCTACTGCAATCGCTCTAGCCGCCCCACCTGCGCCAAGTATTGCCACACTTTTACCTGCTGGATTAACCACTGTTTTAAGGGATGTGAGAAAACCTTTGCCATCGGTGTTTTCACCAATGTATTTACCATCTCGGCGCACAACACAGTTAACTGCGCCCATTAACGAGGCTGATTCACCAAGACCATCTAGGTATTTAATTACCTCGACCTTGTGAGGTAGTGAGCAGTTAAATCCAGCCCAATTCATCGCTCTAGCGCCAGCTACAGCAGCAGCTAAGTCCTTTGGTAAAACCTCGCAATTTAGATATCTAAAGTCAAGATTGTGGTGTTTATATGCTGCTTCAACTATTGCAACTGTTGGGTTTCCAGCCGATGGTGTGGAGAAGCTTCCAGTTATTTGACTTAGAAAATTCATAAATCAATCATAGGTAGATATTGGTAATTATGGAAGCATTTAGTAGTAAATAGTCATTGGCAATGGCTGATATTTCTGCTTAGATTACATCACGATATTTAAGGAGTTTTCCACTATGAGTAGCCCAGATCTTGAAAGTGATGTAGTAATTGTTGGATCTGGAATGGGCGGTGGCACAACTGCTTACGCACTTGCAAAAAAAGGTGTCAATGTTTTAGTTCTAGAGCGCGGCGAAAGACTTCCAAAGGAGAAAGAGAATTGGGAGCCAAAAGAGGTTTTTTTAAATAAAAGATATAAATCTAAGGAAACATGGGTAGATATTAACGGCAAGGAGTTTGCCGCTGGCGTTCATTTTTATGTTGGTGGTAATACCAAGTTGTATGGTGCTTCACTTCCTCGCCTTCGCGAAAAAGATTTTGAGGAGTTAAAGCATTTAGAGGGAACCTCCCCTGCTTGGCCGTTTTCTTATTGGGATATTGAACCGTTTTATGTTGAAGCAGAGAAAATGTATAAGGTGCATAACAACGTTGGTGAGAATCCAACTGAGCCTCCTAGAAGTGAACCATTTCCATATCCGGCACTTGCGCATGAGCCATATATCTCAGCTATGGCAGATCGGCTAAGAAAGGCTGGCGTTACGCCACATTCAAATTCAATGGGAATAGATCTGGGCGAGGATGGTAAATGTATTCGTTGTAAGACCTGTGATGGTTTTGCTTGTCGAGTAGGTGCTAAAAGTGATGCTGAGATGAATGCAATTAATCCAGCATTGTTAACCGGAAAGGTTAAATTACAAACATCTGCTGAAGTTGTGCGGATTGAATTAACAGATGACGGTAAGCGAGTCGATCACTTAGTCGTCAATGGCCCTGATGGGCAGTACAAGGTACGGGGTAAGAAGTTTGTGATCTCATGTGGTGCAGTTTTAACTGCAGCTCTGCTGCTGAAATCTAAATCCAGTAAGGCACCAAATGGTGTGGCAAACTCCTCTGATTTAGTGGGCCGTAATTTTATGATGCATGTGAATACTCATATTGCAGCTGTTGATTTAAGACGCAAAAATGATGTAGTTTTTCAAAAGACACTCTCTTTTTCAGATTGGTACTTAGATGGTGGCAAAGGTTATCCACTTGGAATTATCCAATTAATAGGCAAGGTCCAAGGCGTAATGATGAAGAGTTACGCAACCAAAGTTCCGCTGCCAATCCTTAACCTACTTGCAGATAGAAGTGTTGAGTTTTTGGTTATGAATGAGGATCTGCCAAGTAAGGATAATCGGGTAACAATTGATGAGCGCAATCGAATTCACCTTGTACGAAAGCCAATAGGTATGCGCACTCATAAAATACTGATGAAAAAAACTTTAAAAGTTTTACGAAAAGCAGGTTATCAAGCAATATTTAAACAACCATTTGATATATCAATGAATGCTCACCAGTGCGGTACTACCGTTGCAGGCTCTGATCCAAAGAAATCTGTAGTTGATCAGTACTGCAAAACTCATGATGTTGAAAACCTCTACCTAATTGATGGCGGCTTCTTTCCATCATCTGCAGCGGTAAACCCGGCCTTAACAATTGCAGCTCAAGCACTTCGTGTTGTAGCAAAATCTGATCTAGCTAGCTAAATAAAACTTGGATTAAAGTAGTAATTGATAATCAAATTAGATGGCGGTCTATCAACCGCACTTGAAAACAATGGTAATAAATTAACAACCTCACTTTGGACTGGCGAGTTAATATTTTCTAAGCCTGAGGAGATTACGAAGGCACATCTTGATTTTATAAATGCTGGTGCTGAGATAATAATTTCTGCCGCATACCAGCTCTCCTATTTAGGTTGTTCTGCTAAAGGCTGGAGCCAAGACAAGACAGATGATGCCCTTCGTGAATCTACTAAGTTGGCTAAGGATGCGGTTACTAAATCTAATAAGAAAGTTAAGGTTGCTGCCTCAGTAGGACCATATGGGGCGGCGCTGGCTGATGGCTCTGAGTACAAAGGCAATTACGGTGTTACAAAATCTGTTCTCAAAGATTTCCATGCTAGAAGACTTGAGTTGTTAATATCAACAGATCCTGATCTATTAGCACTGGAAACAATGCCAGATACATATGAGGTTGAGGTGTTACTAGATCTACTCCAAGATTGCCCAATTCCATATTGGGTTTCATACTCCTGCACATCTGGAAATAAAACAAGTGCTGGCCAAAGTTTTGCTGATGCAGTATCTCTGGTCCAGAACGCGTATGCAGTTGGCATTAATTGCACATCACCAGAACTTATAACTGATTTATTACTATCTGCCAAAAGTGATAAACCTTATGTGATCTATCCAAACTCTGGTCGAAAGTGGAATGCAGATAAAAAAGTTTGGGAAGGTAGCTCTACTGCCAGCTTTGATAATTCACTTGTTAATACTTGGATATCAGCGGGCGCAGCAATAATCGGTGGCTGCTGCGGAATTGGGGCGAAAGAAATTAATGAGTTAAGCCTTAATAATGAGTTACTAACTTAACGAATTCTTGCGCTAATCTCTTTAATTTCAGAGATATTTCGTGCTCCAGTAAGTGCCATAGTATTTACAAAGTCGCGCTTAATTAACTCAACAACCTTTTCTACGCCACGTTGGCCATCTGCCATAATTCCGTAAAGATAAGCCCGGCCAATAAATACTGCTTTAGCGCCAAGGGCAATGGCAGCATATGCATCTTGACCAGACATAACTGCGCCATCTATATATACATCAATTTTGTCACCCACTGCTGCAACTACCTGTGGAAGCAGTTCAAGTGGAACTGGGCCAGAATTTAACTGCCGGCCACCATGGTTTGAAATAATAATTCCACTGACTCCCATTTGCGCAAGTTTTTTTGCATCCTCAACACTCTGCACACCTTTTACTAAAATTGGCCCGTCCCAAACTGATTTAAGCCAATTAACATCATCAAATGATGTTGCTGGATCAAATATCTTTGCAGCTAGCTCAACTAATGGTCTATCCCAACCTCTAAACGCGGCAAACTCAAGTTTTTTTGTTGTGAATAGATTTAGCCACCAAATTGGTTTCCTTGCGATTGCAAAAACTGTTTTAAGACTTATTCTTGGTGGAATTGTTAGGCCATTTTTCATATCCCGAACTCTGATACCACTTACTGGCGTATCCACCGTTAAAATCAAAGCTTCAAAGCCACTTTCCTTTGCCTGTTTGATAATAGATAGACTCTCATCTCGATTTTGCATTACATACAATTGAAACCATCGTCGGGCCCCAGGAACGGCAGCAGCTAATTCACTAGGCGAGGTAGTTCCCATCGTAGAAAGTGAATAAATTAAATTATTATTTTCTGCAACCGCAGCTACCGCTGGTTCACCAACATGGTACATAAGGCGGGTATAGCCAGTTGGCGAAAATAAAATTGGTAGATCTACTTTTTTTCCATAAATTTCAATGGAGGTATCAATTTTTGATACATCACGAAGCACTTTCGCATTGAACTCAACATGGTCAAAAGCATCTCTGGATCTTTTATAACTTACCTCATTGAGAGCAGATCCCTCTACATAATCAAAAACAACTTTTGGCACTCGTTTTTTTGCAATCTGAGCTAATTCAAAGATGGAGGTTGCACGAGCAACTCTTGCTTTGTTTCTAAATAAGGTTGGTAATTTCCATTCAATTAATGAAATAAAGTGTGGGAGGTCTGGAAACTGCCGCTTGGATTTAATTGTTTTCATTATGCATAGCGGGCATGTAAGCCGCCATCAACCATTAGATCAGCACCGGTAACAAAGGAAGCATCCTTGGAAAGTGCAAATAAAATAACATTTGCAATCTCTTCCGGTGATCCAAATCTTGCATTAGGGGCAACAGAGAGTGCGTGAGCTTTTTCATCTGGAAATGACTCCATGTATTTCTTAAGCAAAGGTGTGGCAGTTGTTCCAGGTGAGACAGAGTTGACTCTAATTCCATACTTCCCCTCATCTAATGCAAGGTTTCTAGTCATTCCAACTATTCCATGTTTTGCAGCTGAGTATGGGAAAAAATTTGGCCTCGACATACGCCCGTGAATTGATGAGATATTAACAATTGAACCGTACTTAGCTTTTCTCATCTCTGGCAGGCAAAGTTTTGCTAGATACCAAGTGGATTTTAAATCTAGCGCGAAAAAGTCATTCCACTCCTCTTCGGCGTATTCAACGGCGTCGGCATAGGAATTTCGGCCAGCATTTGAAACCGCCATAGTTACTGGCCCAAATTTTGAGACCAATTTGTCATAGCCGGCTTTAAAAGTTTCAAATTTAGATACATCAGCATGCTCAAATTGGATTTGATAACCCTCTTTACTTAATTTATCTACCAAGGCGTTAGCTTTTGCATCATCGATATCAACAAATGAAACTTTGGCACCTTCTTTAACGGCGCCTAAAATAATTGCTTCACCAATACCGGCAGCCCCACCAGTAACAAATAAGTGTTCCCCTTTTAACATCATGACAATCTAGCTCCTAGCCCGCCGTCAACAGCCCATTCAGATCCACTTACATATGTTGATTTATCAGAGAGTAAGAAGGTAACGACCTTTGCTACCTCACTGGGCATACCCATTCGCCCAAGCGGCTGAATAGCGTTAATTCGATCCTCACCGCCCGCCTCACCTTTTAGAAAAGCTTTTGTACTTTCAGTTGAAATGTAACCAGGTGAGACAGCATTTACACGAATCTCATACTTACCTTCATCTAACGCAAGGTTTCTAGTTAAACCCAGTACAGCTAACTTTGAAGCACTTGCAGGAAAATATCCAGGATGCGTTAGACGAGTTTGAATAGAGCAAATATTTACAATTGAACCTTTTTTAGCTTTACGCATTGCAGGAAGGGCTAGTTTTGCAGTTAGCCAAACTGGCTTCATATCAACTGCAAAAAAATCATCCCACTCTTTATCAGTCATTGTTACCGGGTCAGCTTTTATGACAGCTCCGGTGTTATTTACTACGCCAGTAACATCGCCATGCTTTGAAACTAATTCTTTGTAAGCCGCTGCCAGCTCGGTAAAGTTTGCGACATCTGCTTTAATAAAAGCAACCTTTGATCCATTTGAACTTAGTCCTGCTGCAAGTTTTTCACCTGCCGATACATCAATATCTATGAAGGAAACTTTGGCACCCTGTGCAGCTGCATCTGTGACAATAGCTGCGCCAACTCCTACAGCCCCACCTGCTACGAATATATGCTCACCGGCTAATTTCATATATTTAACCTACCTTAAAACTCTCACTTCTTAAAGACCAAATAGATTTGTTCTTTTACCTGAAGTGCCGGTGCTGGTGATAAAGACAAATCCAGATTCAGGATATTTTTCTAAATCAGCGGATTCTCCTGGATTTCCAACTGCTGAGGTGATTATTAATTTATCCAATTTCTCGCCACCAAAAACGCATGAAGTGGCATTTGCGCTAGGAACTTTTATCTCCGCAATTTGTTTACCATTTGTGCCATCAAAACCTCGCACGCAATATCCCTGCCAAAACGCAACCCATAAATTGTCATCAGTATCCATGCACATTCCATCTGGATAACCAACTCCGTCATCAAATTTAATAAATGGACGACGATTACTGATCTGGCTTTCATCAACATCGAACAGGTCTACGCGCATAGTTAATGTGTCGATGTAAAACATCCTTTTACCATCCATGCTCCAATCCATACCATTACTAATGCCAACATTGCCAAATAATCGAGTTAATTTTTTACCATCTTTACTTAATTTATAAAATGACCCTTCATTACTTTGGTTTGAGTAAGCCATTGAACCTAAGAACAAATCTCCAAATGGAGATACTTTTGCGTCATTCCATCGAAGTGGCACTTTGTCGCCAACTCCATCGGCATCTTCTCTGGTTGGTAGCTTAGAAATCTTTCCATCACTATCGCGCAAAATTGGACCGTTAGCCGTTCCCAGTATTTCACCATTAGTTTTTCTAGGTATTTGAAAACCGATAGCTTCATTAGTTGAGTATTCACCAATAGCGCCAGTGTTTAAATCTCGCCACCGAACTGCTTGACCATAGATGTCACACCACTGAATATGATTATTTTTTAATCCGGTTGCTGTTGGACCTTCACCTAACTGATTACGACGTGAATCAAAAACCTCAACTTTATTACTCAACTCTTCTCCAAAATTATATTGTTCAATCGTTCACCGGATGCCAATAATTGAAGTTGAGATTCAATCAACCTTTTTGCTCTTTTTTCAAATGCAGTTGTGTTTCCACCAACATGCGGTGATATCAATACACCTTTTGCAAGCCAAAGCGGGTGATCCTTTGGCAAAGGCTCAGGATCTGTAACATCTAGTGCTGCCGTAATTCGTCCGGAGTTAAGCTCTTTAACTAGTGCATCGGTCTCAACTATGGGGCCGCGAGCAACATTTACTAATAGCGCTCCGTCCTTCATCAAAGCTAATCGTTTAGCATCAAATAAATGCTTACTTTCTGGGGTAAGCGGCAATATTAAAATTACAACATCAAGGGTTGGAAGGTGCTTATCCAAGTCTGTAATGGCGATAGTGTTATCACGGCCACTTTGAGTAAAGGCAACTATTTCAACAGCAAAGCCGGCAAGCATCTTGGCTATCGTTGAACCAATCGAGCCAAAACCAACAATGCCAACTTTTCGATCATTAATTGATTTATTCCTGGTATGAACCCACTCAGATTTATCCTGATTCCGAACAAAATCTGCAAAACCACGAAGTGAGGCGATTGTTAGTCCCACTGCTAACTCAGCTGTTGAATCATCATGAATACTTTTGCCATTACACAAAGTAATTCCAGGACGAACAAACTCAAGTGCGTCGTCATATCCGGCGTTTGGAACTTGCAGAATTTTTAGATTTGGCATCATTTGTGTCATTTCAAGAGCGGGACGTCCTCCCATATACCAAGGAACATAGAAAGTGACTTCAGAGAAATCACCTCCCTCAATTGGAGTGGTTTTTGGTGATAATTTTTTAAACTTACTTGGAACATTTAAGTCATCCCACTGCGTCCAAATTACCTGCTCACTCATTACTTAAGCCGCTCATTTATATCTTCTGGAGTTACTACTACTTTATTTATCAACGTACCAATCTGATCAACGGTAATACTTACCAGATCTCCAGCCATAAGTGAGATATCAAGTGGTGGCACAATTCCAGTGCCAGTAGATAGAACTACGCCTACTGGAAAATGTTGGCACTTAAATAAGTAATCGATTAGATCATCAAATGAACGATTTAGTGATTTAAGTGAGGTTTCAGCCTGCCAAATTATTGATCCACCTCTTTCAATTTTTGCATAAATATCAAGTTTGTCATGATCTACTATCTCCCAAATTGGCCTAATCATTGGTCCTAATGCATTTGAACCATAATAAATCTTTGCTTGAGATAGATACAATGGATTTTCACCCTCAATATTTCTTGATGTCATATCATTACAAATACTCATGCCAATCAATTCACCAAATTTATTAATAACTATTGCAACCTCAGGCTCTGGCACAGAGGTCTTTGCATCCTCGCGAATACCAATTTCGCCCTCATGGCCAACTGTTCTACGGGCAGTTGCTTTAAAAAATAACTCTGGCCGATCTGCTTCATAAACTAATTGATAAACATCTGGAATTCCACTCTCTTCTTTTCTAGCATCCCTTGAACGTTGGTAGGTAACGCCAGCTCCCCACACCTCAGTATCGACTGCAACCGGGGCTAGTAACTTCCCCTTTATCTCTTTATTGCCTGCAGCTTCATATAACTTACGCAAGGCGCCTATTTGCAAGCTAAGTGCATCAGAGAGTGTGCTGATGCTTTCGATCTCAAAGTATTTGCCGCCAATCTCTTTTACAAGATGGTAAGGCTGGTTTGGGGTTTGAATGACCGCTAAGTGGCTCATTTATATCTATTCGTCAAAGTAACTCTGGTCACCATTCTCGCAATAGTATAGGAGCGTGTTGGAATAGTGAATACTGTTCGCCTATTGAGATAGCAGATCGGAATATTGTTTATGAGTAAAGAGTTTACTGGCCTTACAGCAATAGTCACTGGTGCTGGCTCTGGTATTGGCCTTGAGGTTGCGAAGGCTTTAAGTGAAGGTGGTGCAACTGTATTTGGATTTGATATTAACCAAGGTGAGATGAACTCTGTTGCAAAATTTATAAAGTGCGATATCAGCGACTCAACCTCTGTTGACTCAGCTTTTGCTGAGTTTAAAAAGAGCGGTAATAAATTAGATATTTTAATTAATAATGCTGGTATTGGCTCACTAACTACAGTGGAAAAAGAAACCGATGAGGTTTGGCTTAAGGTATTAAATGTTAATGTGATTGGTACCGCCCGAGTTTCTCGGGCTGCAATCCCACTGCTGCGAGAGAGTAAACATGCCTGCATAGTAAATACCGCATCAATTGCAGCAACCGATGGTTTTCCAAATCGCGCAGCATATAGTGCATCAAAAGGAGCGATACTCTCGCTAACCCTTGCAATGGCAACAGATCATCTTGCCGATGGCATAAGAGTCAACGCGGTAAATCCAGCAACCACTGATACGCCGTGGGTTAAGAAGTTACTTGATCAATCACCAGATGCTGCGGCAGCTAAGTCCGCATTAGAGGCACGGCAACCAATGGGACGACTCGTATCACCGGGTGAGATTGCAAATGCAATTGTGTTTTTAGCAAGCCCACTTCAAAAATCAGTAACTGGAACTACTCTAAATATAGATGGCGGACTTCACTCACTTAGGATCCCAAAATAATGCATCCAATAAATAATTATCGATTTGGTGCCTACGCGCTGTTTGCAATGGGATTAATAAATCTTAGATACCAAACGGGGTCTGAAGGAAATCTTTCAAAGAGTTTGGTTTTAATTTTAGTTGGTGCGATAGTTCTTGTTTTAACATTTATTCCAAAGCTAACTAGCTTTTTCATGAAGCGAAGTGTTAAATCACTTTCACTATTTCTACTTGCACTCCTTATTGCTTACGGAATGCTCATCTAGCTGCATGGATTTGGCAGGTATTAAAGTAAGGTGGAATGAGGTTTTAGACACACTACTTGAAATTGATCGGGTTGCTTGGATAGCTTTTTTTGATGCTCGGCTAGTTTCATTTGAAGATAATCAATTAACCTTAGACTTTTCTGATAGTCAAAAGTTTGCAAGTGCGCATGATTTTAAGCAAACACGTAATTCAGCCCACACACACTCATTAATTGCTGCAATTAAAACAGTTTTAGGGATTTCACCCACGATAATAGAGCGGTGAAAAGATTAGCGCTGCTACTAGCTATCACCACTGGCTGCACAATAATTATGCCAGCTGCAAATGCGGCAACTAAAAAAACTACTCTCTCATTAGCAGTGACCAGCACCCCAAATGCTGGTGAATCTGTCGTTACTTTTTATGGTCAAGTAAAACCTGCCCGTAAGGCAAGTGTGGTGATTAGTTCATTTGATGGTGTCGCCTGGAAAAACACACCGCTTAAAACAACCTCGACAAGTAGTGGTTCCTGGCGAATTACGACGGTAGCGACTGCAATTAAAGCGGAGGGTCAATATAAAGCAACAGCAATAATTGGCAAAAAGAAAACACTTTCAAAAGTTGTAAATTTTAAGCTTGATACAAGTAAGACTTTTTCGGACACAAACGCATTATTTTTAACAGCAGAAACGAGTAAGTTAACCGGTGGGCGAATTCAAGGATCTGACATAAGTCGATGGCAGCATCCAAATGATCAACCGATTGATTTCAAGAAAATGTTTGAGGCTGGAATGCGATTTGTTCTAATTAAAGCATCTGATGCGCAGGAAAAAGCAGACATAGAGACGCTGAAGTGGTTGGTCGGTGATCGAAATGCTGCACAAGCTGCTGGGCTTTACACCGGTATGTACCACTTCGCATATCTGCCAAATAGCACAGATGAGGCTTATGTAATTAGAGATGCAAAAGCACAGGCACAAAAAGTAATCTGGCGACTTGCTTCATTGGGTGGATATAACGAACGTGATCTGCCATTAGCTCTTGATCTAGAAAATAATTGTGTTAAGAAAAATAGATCCGGGACTTGTATTAAAACAATGCCAAGAAGCTTAGTTACTTTATGGGCTGAAACTTGGCTTC
>Ga0214919_10009240_pt1 | contig 12736 bp, 41 predicted proteins | sample LL1503_MetaG_FD_177994 | JGI IMG/M metagenome (GOLD analysis project Ga0214919, IMG submission 177994) | Freshwater microbial communities from Lake Lanier, Atlanta, Georgia, United States - LL-1503 | ecosystem: Environmental > Aquatic > Freshwater > Lake | place: USA: Georgia | collected...
GCCTTCTGCTCGGTGCATACTACTTGGGAAGGTAACATCAAAGGTTATCTTGCTATTCGTGATTTTATTTATTGGAGATATAACCGCAAGGAGTTGTTGAAGCGTCTTACTCGTTCTGGCGTTGGTTGTCAGAATGAAAGGACAGATTATATTTGGGACTTTGCAAAAGACTTCTGGCAGAATCCTAAAGACTTTGTTTGCTATAACAAGAAACATTATATCAAGGTTCGTGATAGTCTTGTTGAGCGTATTCGTGGATTGAGCTATGCTAAAGTTAGCTTTGCTCTTGAAATGATTAATCCTAATCACACCAAAGTCGTGTGTGGTGATGTTCACCATCTTCGATTCTATGGTATGGAGAATTTAAAATATACCAAGTCAAAGGTTGGTGCGATGAAATATAAAGCGATGGAGAAGCATTGGATTGATAATTGTGATAAGTTAGGCGTTCCATCTTATATTGTTCGTTGCCTTATGTGGGACGATATTCAGAAGCAAGCTGATAGCGATTATTGGGGATATGTTCTCAAGCCTTTTTAATAATGAAAGCATCATCTTATTTTACTGATGGAGAGATTGAATTGGCTATGGGAATCCTTGCAGATTTATTATCTAATAAAGATTTTCTAGATGAAATTTCAATATCTCACGATGCTACTGATAAGTATTACCAGTTAATAGATAAAATAGATGTTTATTTTAATGATGGGGCAAATAAATGAAATTAAAAGATTTAATTGACCGCAAAATCCTTTATCTTAACTTTCCTATCAATAGATATGCAATTCAAGAAGGAAAGGTAACAGAAATTTCTCCAGCCGAGAAATGTATTAAAATTAATTCTGATTGGCACTTGATTAGCAATATTCGTATTATAGAATTATTTACTGAAAAAGAAAGACCAGCATTAGGATTTAATTGACATTAAATTAAAATGAAGCATAATCAAGAAATGGAAAAAGCAATTAAACTTTTAGAGGAGCTTGTAATTCAAGCTGACGAAGATTGTCCTCAAGATTGTAGAACAATGCACTTTGTTAATGCTCTTGAGGAAGCTAGTGAATTTATAATGGAGTATAAGAACACAAAATGAAATTAGGACGAATTTGTGTGGATTTAAATTATATTGTAGATATAGATAATGATGAGATGGTAAGACACGCTACCGAAGCTCTGTATGAAGATTTAATGCAAGGAATTAAATATGGTGATCTAGGAAATTGGATTCGTGTTAGCGAAGATAAAAACGCAACAGAAGATATGATACCAGAGTTTTTATTGGATAAAGAAAATGATTAATCCAAGAGCAAAAATCCTATCAGACTTAAAAAGAGCATATTTAAAAGAGCATCCAGTATCTCTTGTGGATAGGATTCTAGGCTATTTAAATAATCTAACAGATTTTCAACTTTGTCAATTATACTCTGAAAAATATGAAACTAACCCAAAATATATGGCCGAGCAGTTTGAATTTAAATTCTAATGTGTAATTAGAATTATGGGTAGGAAAAAAGTAGACAAATCACGAATAGAAAAAGGTTTAGAAAAAGAAGAAAAGACTTTTGCTTTAATGGCTAAAAAGATAGTTGATGCTATCAAAGATGAAAAAGAATTAAGAGCATTTGCAAAAACTTCACTAGAAATACTTTACAAAGACAATCCAAACTTATTCTCAGATCACGCAAAATTAAAGTTGAATAAAAAATAAATTCAAGTTAGTATATAGAGTATGCAAGAAGAAGTCAAGAGCCTTCGCACTATGCGAGAATTTTTAGTTTGGTATGAAAAGAATTATCTTGATATTAAACCGCAAGAATTATCTTTGCAACTAAATGAATTTTATATTAAGTTTAAATATCTTATCAAGCAAGAAGATGAATCGAATGAGTATCTTAAAAATTTCTTGGGATAATTATGGAGAATCAAAAAACATTAGTTGGCAGGGTTAATAAAGAACTTGAAGAACTAGAAAATGATATTACAGCTTTAGTTGAATGGCACGAAGAAAATCATAAAGATATTTCTGGAATAAAATGGCAAGAACTATCTAAAGTAGAAGCACTTGTAAAGAAAATCAAAAAATATATTAAAAAATAGCTTGCGTGTAACTTAAAATGTGAGTATAAGTAAGGTTAAGAGGACACCATATACATTAGCAATTATGAAATTAAGCAAACATAACCAAAAGATCGTAGACTTTATTGAAGCTGGCTATTCAGATTATTCTAACAAAATTCTTCTCGCAGATGGATTTGATGATGCCTTTATCGGCGTTGGTGAAAATTCCGAGGGAAATCCAGTAGCAGTTTATTCTATTGAGAAATGCTTGGACATTCTCGCAGAACAATTTAAAGATCAAGAAGATGCTATGGGAGATGCTATTGATTATTTTGAATTTAATGTTAGAGGTTCTTATGTTGGAGAATTTACTCCAATGTTTATAAATACATTATCATAATGAAATTACCTAAAATTAATTTACTCGATCTTGCTACGACTTATATTTTCTTTGGATTAGTTTATGGTGGAATTGTAACTTTGGCTTGGAATTATCTTTTTGAGCCAATTACATTTGTTCATTTATCTTTTCTTCAAGGATTTGGTATTCATTTGATTTGTAGGATTCTTTTTGGTAACACTAATACAAATTATGTTAGCAATTTTTATAGTCAAAAAACTCCAGACCTAGATAAAATTGATAGTTATTTAAAAGAAATACAAGCAGATTTGGACAAAGAAGCAGATGAAGTTGAAAAGCAATACGAAGATTTAGATAAAAAAGATTAATAATAATATAATAATCTTGTGATAGATTATTTGATTGGAACTATTATCGGCATATCTATAAATTCAATTATAATATATGTTTGCTATTTATTTCATAAAGATTTAAAAAATCTTGCTTAAATTATATATTTAAATTATATTTATTTAAATGAATTTTGATAAAATAATTGAGGTTACTTATGCCTTGATTAATAAGCATAATGCAGATTTAAGATGCAGACACTTTAGTTTTATTCTAGACCGCAATCGTATTATTAGTATTGGAATGAACTCGATTAAAACGCATCCAATGAATTTAAAATACAATTATATAAATAAAAACAAACAAAAGATTAGTGATATTGTTGGAACTCATAGTGAACTCAATGCGGTTATTAAACTCGGTATAGAAGATTGTTCTAAATTAACTCTAGTTAATACTAGAATTAATAGAAATAATTTATTAGATAATTCTGCTCCTTGTAACGGATGCTCTGATATGATTAATCAGTTAAACTTTAAGAATGTATTTTATACTACTTGTGAAGGAATCTTTGAAAAAATAAAGTGTAATTCTTAAAAACAAATGAAAAATAAAGATAGCGTTTATATAATATATGCAGATTTTGTAAATATAAAGGGCAATCGGCTATCTATAAAAAAACCTCTCACTATGATTATTAATGAAAAAGTAACAGCAGAAAATCAAAATGGACAAGCCATTGATTTAAAAGATTTAAGGTATGGAGAATCAATCGAAATTCACCTTAATCCATTAGCAGTAAATGAAGTATCTAAAATCCTTATTGTTTCTAATAGACAAACGCCGAAAAATCCTTTAGACCTAGACATAGAATTATAATATTTAAATATTGACAAAATTAATAATTTAATCCATAATAATAATATTATGGCAAACAGACCCAAAACATACTTCGTAAAAATGACAGACAACACTAACGGCACATTTACCATTAGTGAGGCGAAGGTTCTTGATAAGGTTAATCAACATACTCGTCATTGGCGTTCCTTTGACAAGCGTAAATTGACTAGCAAGCTCCGAGTCGCTGATCTTCTTACCAAGTAATACTATTATAGGATACATTCATAGGGCATAAAAAACCCTATGAGTGTAACTTATATTACTATGAAGTCTAACAATCATAAGGAATTATCTAGTCGCTAGAAGAAGTTAATCTAGCTTGACATTTTAATCAATTTAAATTAATCTTAAATAAGTCGAGGACAAGTTATGAAAATACTATGTAGAATATCCGTTTTGTTATTAGCCTCTTGTATATTATTCAAGAGCGAAATAACATCATCTTCAAAGAAACCTATTATATTTAATAAAGATCAAATGGTTGATAATTTTATTAAAGCTAATACCGCAAAAAAAGAAATCAAGGTTCGCTTAACTGCTTATTGGGCAAAAGGTAGTGGCACAGATTCTTGGAGTGCAAAGAGGCAAAGCTCTACTGGTGCTACTCTTAAACCTAATAAGAGCGTTGCAGTAGACCCTAGAATCATACCTTACTTTTCAAAGCTATATATTCCTAATCTTGGATTTAGATTTGCTCACGATACTGGCACAGATGTTATTAGAAAAAAGGCTAGTCACGGCCAATATCCAGTAGTTGATATTTTCTTTATGACAGAAAAAGAAGCTATGAGATTTGTAAATAATAATCCTAAAGTAGTTAAAGTCGCTGTCTATTAAAATGATTATTGATGATACCATTAGTTTTTTTGGTATTTATCACCATAATTGTATTATTAATTTAGGTCTTACAAAAGAATTTGCTAATCTTTATAGTAATGATAAATATAAAAGCGTTATTCTCTGCCAAAAAGACGAAAAGAATGGTTACTTATTGACTCAAAGTATTTTAAGTAAAGAAAATATGGAGAAGCCATATATGAGAAGCCATTATTTTGTTGATAAAGAACATCTTAAAGAAGGATATTGTAATATCATAAATAAGATTGACTCTAGCGATAAAATCTTTTATCTTTTAAGGACTAATATGGATATTAATTATGATGATTCTCAAAAATTAGTTGAACAATGGAGAAAAGAGGTAAAAGATGCCACCAAAGAAAACAAAAATTGAATTTTTAACAGATCATATTGCTAGTTTAAATCATTGGCGAGATCAATTACTTGCTCTTGAAAAATCCTATTATAGCAAAGACCCCGAAAAAGAACGCACTATTCGTAATATGATTAATAAATATCTAGATGATGTTTTAAATCACAATAAAAATATTAAGGAAAAGTCTAAAAACAAGGTGTAATGATAAATAGAGCAATATTATGGAAATTTTAATTCTTTCAGTTTGTTTTATTTTAGGTGGAGCTTTTGGAGTCCGTATATGAACTGGCTAATCAATTTTTATTGGGATATTCGCTTTAAAATTGAAGATAAGATTTCTGATTGGAAATGGAATCGTGAATTAAATAAAGAAGATGCTCCTTTTGCTGATGAATATAATGATGAAGTTGTAGCTTCTTGGGCAGATGAAGAAGTAGAAGTTAAGCCAAAGAAAAAGAAAGCCAAAAAGAAAAGTGTTAAAAAAGCTAAAAAAAGCGTTTAAGTGGTTGTTGAATCTAAAGTTGGGTTGTGGTTGTTCTGGTTGTAGTTGTAAAAAATAATTCTTGATCTAAAAAATAAATTCAGTTAGTATATACTAACTATGGCATTAACAAAACAAGACTTAAAAGAAATCAGAGCATTTCAAGCTAACTTGAAAAACTCTGGTATGAATCCTTGGGGAAATCTCAAGCGTGGCAAAGATATGAAGATGACAAATATGGGTAGACCCAAGAAGGCAATCTATAATAAAGAAGATGCCACCGAACAACCCAAAGAAGAAAAGTTTAAAAATAAATAATATATATTGACATTATCTCAAATATATACTAATATTAACATTATGAATACAACCCAAACGCAATATACTTGGCAAGTCAAAGCTACGACTGGTCAGCTTGTTGTTGCTCCCAAGAGTTACCCAACTCTCCGTGGTGCAAAGATCGCTAGTAAGCGATTTGCCAACAAGACTGGTGGTTCGGTAGTTTCTGTATCGGCCAAGTAATGTAATGGTAGGATAAATGGTTCAAACCCACTATCCTATCATATAATTTTATGTGGAATCCAATAGACACTTTTTTTATCATCTGGTTTTGCAATTTTGCTCCTTGTGAAGATGCAAGATTAAATGTTTGTGAGGTTAAACAAATGAAAGAAAATAAATATCTTATTGAAAGCATTGTTTTAAGAAATGACAACTAAAAAATTTATTATAACTTCATTGAATAAAATTATAATACTTTTCTTTGTTGTTTCTTTTTTTATTCTTTTATCGCTCCTAATGTTAGGTTGTGCAAACACTCAAACTTCTTATAGAGAAGGATTTATGCCTTCTGGTATGGCAGAGGACGCTCAAGATTATCCTACGAAATATAATATGATGGATAGTCCAGATGGCAGAAGAAATCCTAATGCTCAAATAAATATTTTTGGTGCTACCTATTGACGATTTTTAAATTTGCAGTATATTGAATATATGAGCAAAAAGAAATTCAAGAACGCATTAAAGTTTTTTAAAAGCCTAAATCAAGACGAGCAAGAAGTTGTCTCTCGTAATTATGTTGAGATGAGTAAGATGGATTTGATTGAGCTTGTATTTCAGAACAGACCTTATTATAATGATCTTGAGAAGATTGTAAATGCTCACAGAAAAGATTTAGCTTATTTTGAGAAAGAAGAAAAGAAAAGCAAAAAAGAATATCAGAAAAAATTAGCTGAATACAAGAGTGGCGTAAGACACAAGGTTACAATCTATACTATCACAGATGATATTAGCAACAAACACGGCTCAAGCTCTGAACATATTCTTGAATCTTATGCAGACGAAGCAGAGAACGATGCTCACGGATGCGTTACAAGAGAAGAAGATGAAGATTATCTGACAGATGCAGAATTAGACGATTGGGCTGAATTTAATGGAGCAGAAAAAGAATTAGCCGAATGGAGAGAAGAACAATCTATTGAAGAAGAAAATAATAGAAAGTCCAGAGTTTAAAATGAAGAAAGATAAATATACCTTTCAGTATGAATATGCTGATGAAATTGGCAGAGAAACAAATCATAAGATTACTTTTAATGCAACAACTATTGATGAAATTTGCTGTAAGTTAAGAGATTTCCTCAAAGGATGTGGATATGTATTTGATGAAATAGGAGTAATAGATTATGACAAAGAAGATGAAAAAGTTTAAGAATATCAAAGATTTCCTCAAGACTTGCTCTGAGGATGAACAAGAGTATATCTATGATTTGTATAATAATGCTTCAGTATCAGATTTAATTGATTTACTTTTTGAACATTTGCCAGCAGATGATACTATACAAGAAATTCAAGAATACAGAGAAGAAATGGAATGGGATAATAACGAAGCTAAAAAATCAAATAAACCCAAAAGAAAGTGTGATTGTGACTTTGTTGGATGCCAAGGTTGTTAAATGAAAAAACAGATTCCACAGATTAAATATAGCAATCTTAAATCTATTACATCTTATGTTGCAGATTTACAAGGAGACGAGAAAGCATTTAAAATACTAAAGAATGTTGGCAAGAAGGTCATCACAGAAGAAGAATATATTATGATTGGTTTTAGGTATGTATTCTCAAAATCAAAAAATAATAAATTTGAATTGACTTCTCTTAATAAAAAGTTAAAATCTAAAAAGAGATGAAAAATAAAACACTATCTAAAAACGACCCTTACCATCTTAAAGTAGGTAAATTCAAGAAAAAGAATGTATTTGATACTCAAGTAGATATGGGAGATCGTATGAAAGATTTTTTCCTTGGCTTGGGCAGAAGGGTAATTACAGAAGATGAGTTTATTAATATTGGTTTTAACTATGCCCTAATTAAAGGCTTGGGCGAGGCTAAAAATGCTAAAAGCAAAAGAAAATGAAGTTACTTTTAAGTAAAATTTTATATCATATTGGAGATATTATTAGTTTGACTACTATGAGACTTGGAGATGGTTATGGTTGGAGAATCTATAATAAGATTATGCTTTGGAGTGTTGATTTAGACCAAAATGGCAAAGTTTGGAAATATGTCAAACCCAAGAAGAAAACCTTGACTAAACGACATAATAAGTCTATAAAAAGTAAATGAGCAACGCTAACCCATTAGACTATGATGCCAAGTATCCTCAAGTGGCTGAATCTACAAACGATGATGCCAAAATTTTCGTTATGGAACGAAACGAAGGTAGGGAAGTAATGTTTCAGATTGAAGATGGAACTCAATACTATGGTAGGATTGGATATGTGCCAAACAGCGAGCATTATTGTGTTGTAGTAGATAGAAATGGAACTCCTTGGGAATGGTATGTAAGAGAAGAAGCTATTCATTTTGTTCAAGAGATCGGCATTAAAATTCAATGAGCCAATATAATTATTTTTTGCGTTTAAAAAGTCTTGGGTTTGAGCCAGACTTGGTATTAGATATTGGAGCTTTCTTTGGAACTTGGACGCTAGATTGTTTAAGAGTTTATCCTAATGCTAAATATGTTCTTTTTGAACCTGCTCATCATAACTTTCAAAAGAATCTAGATCAATTTAATAATGTTAAAATTATTCATACTATTCTTAATTCAGAAGAAAAAGAAGTAGATTGGTATGGTGAACCCAATGGTGGCTCTGGCGATAGCTTTTTTAAAGAACGCACAAAACATTTTACTAATACCCAAGCGGTCAAGAAACAAACAACTACGCTTGAAAATGAACTTAAAAAAGAAAACATTCAAGCTAAAAGCGTTTTTATTAAAATGGATACTCAAGGTAGCGAAATAGAGATATTAAAAGGTGCTGGAACTATATTAAATAATACTGATTTTATTATCCTTGAGATGCCGTTTTTTGGGCAGTATAACGAAGGATGTCCTAGTTTTAGAGAATATATAAACTTCTTGGATAGTAAGGGTTTTGTGCCATTTGAGATAGCTGATATACATTATGGTGGAAATCCAGCTTTTCAAATACAAATAGACTTGATTTTTATTAACAAAAACCATAAACTAAACAATATAGTGCAACAATCTTTAATGGTATAATGGTATATTACAAAGAGAAGCAAAAAGTAATATTATGTCTTTATTAGGTATATATTTTGATATAAAGGGATATGTATTTAAACCTTTTTACTTGATACTAGGAGTATTATACTTTACCTTATTGTTATCGTTACTAGGAACTTTGTATATTATATTATATATTAGAAATACTCTAGAGAAGGTATTAAAACAGATAGAAAAGAAGTATTATCAGTAGTAAAGATAAGAGTATTATTGGTTATCCATTATATTTATAATTCCAAATAAGTCAAGCATAATATTTATAAAATATATATTTTTTTATATATAATCTCATTATAAATGACAGAAGATGAATTAAATAGTAGGTTATACTCTTATTATGATAAGATAAAACAACCAAAATACACAATAAAAAATTGGATAATATCAGATGATAACTTATACTTAAAGCACAAGAATAAATTAACATTTAGTAATATATGTTTTATTAATAAATATAGCAAAGATTGTGTTGTGGTAGCAGAAAGTAAAAAAGAATACTATGCTATTAAATATAACGGCAATTTTATTTGTATTAGACAGAGCGAAACTGAATATGGCCTTGTAACTGGTGGATATGAACTTTTAGCTATAAATAAAGAAGTAATAAAGCAATTATCTACTTTAGAAATTCCAAAGTTTAAAGATATATGTAAAATATTTAATTGGAAATTAACTAAAATAGCAAAAAATGATCTTGACTACTTATAATAAGTAAGTTATATTAAACTTATGAACTTAGACCTTTATGATATGTTCAGTAAGACATTTAATAGAGAACTTGGGGCAAATAAACTCAAGGCAGATGCCAGCAAAGAACTATTATATAAAGCATTATACCTTTTAGAAGCCTTAATAGCTGAAAAGCCTAACTCAAATAACTTAAATAGTATTGATATGCTATATAAAGATATTAAAGATTTTTTGACAAATAATAAATAATTTAGATTGATTTGCGATTTTTTATTGACGAAATAAAGTATTTAGTTTATTATTAAATACTTGGAAGCCGTGACCCAAGGAAGCAATAGGTTCGTGGTTAGCCTATCTCAGAAAAAACCACATTAACTAATAGCAAATAAATAAATACCAAATAATGATAACAGACAACCAAATAAAAGCTATGAGTGAAAATGAATTAGCTTATCTTTTTTATTGTTGTAAAACTGAATGGGACGCTATGAATATGGGATATGATTTTAGCTGGTATATACTTAAATCATTTACAAATAAAGTGATTCTAAATATTCTAAATAAATATAGTGCGAACTTGACAGATGAAAATAAAGGCATTACAATGGAAATACTAAAGAAATTAGAAGCAAATATATGAATCATATAACAGCGTGGGCAATAACTATCACAGCTTTCGGTTCGGGGCTATATGGAATTTACAAATACCTTCTTGCGAAATATTACTTTACTTATGATCTAAAGCCGATTCATTATTGGTCAAATAGAAAGCAAAAAATAAAGAAAAGATATAAGACTCTTAGAAAATATAAAGCTAAAAAGCGAAATAGCTATCTTGCAGTTATAAATAAATATAAATTGACACCAAATAAATAAAGGTTATATTAATTATATGAGCCAATATACAGATGAAAATTTTAGAAGAGAAGATTGGGAATTAATTCAAGATGCTATTGTAGATCAGATCTCGTACCTTAAGGGTAGGCAACAATATGGGTACGAGGAACAGGTTGAGCGTCTAGAAGCTTTGCTAGAAAAAGCAAAGATCAGCAGGTTAGTTGCAAATAAGGGGTAATCAAATAATGAATTACTATTATATCTTTGGTGTTATTTTTGTAGTATATCTTTTAAATATTTTCTTAAACAGAGATTGACAAAGTTTAAGTTTAGATTATATTGGATGTATGAGCAAAACATCTAAATCTAAAAAAATCAAAATGCCAAAGATGGATGACATCATGGCACAAATCAAAGCAGACCAACTAAAGAAAGCAGATAGAGTAAAGTATCATACTAATCTATTATTCGATACTCTAGCACAAACAAAAGTATCTTTTATTGAAGTATCTTTTGAAGGTTGCGGAGACTCTGGACAAATCGAAGCAATAGATTATACAGACGCTAATGGCAAGGGTATAGACGAAGCATATCTTAATAAGGTTATTGTTAAAGGTTCAGCTACCACAGCTTATATGCAGTATGACAAAAAGACTAAACTATTAGTTGATGGAAAATCCAAAGAAGGAACTGTCAGAGAGATTATCGAAGAGATATGCTATGATAAGTTAGGTGCAAGCCACGGAGGTTGGGAGATTAACGAAGGTAGCTATGGAACATTCTACTTTGATGTCTCTACTCGCAAGGTGCGTCTCGAATACAATGAGAGGATAGAGGAGGTTCGGACAAGTGAGGAAAGTTTCTAATGGCTAATCCATATCATCATTCTGTTTCCTCGTCAAAGAAGTGGGGTGGAACTCCAGAAGATTATCAGAGGATTCACGATTGGTTCGATGAATCAAAGATGATGATGGCAGACTTTAGACATCGTGCTTTGCGACATCACGCTGAAGGTATCTTTATGTGTGAGAGGATATTTGGTCATACCATTACTTTAAGTAATGGAAAAAAGATTCCTACTAGATGGGTTGGCGAACAACATGTAGCAGAGGACTTGGGATTTATTCCATCTATGCAAGATTGGCTTAAACATATTATGCCAGAACCTTGGATGGGCAAGACCAAGAAACTTGACATCGAGAAACAATTAGCGTAAGGTAAGACTATGTTCTTAAAAAACTTACAATGGGGATTACTTCAATATTATTATACTGGAGTAACTGTAACTAGAACACAAGAAATTATTATAGCTTGTGTATTAGGATTCCCATTAATCCTTATGATGATTGATACATTGTCTTGTAAAGATTAATTTGGTGAGGTGATATGGTCATCGGTTGTTGCTTCCGTTAATAGCAAATCGTTTGGAAGTACCGAATAATTTCCACTATTTTTATTTTTTTGTTCTACAAAATATTGTATTTGATGTATAATAGGGTGTATGAGCAAAAAACAAATGGAGAAAAATCTAGACTATGGTGATTGCAATAATGTTTTCTGTTTTTTTGTTAATGTTTTGGAGAGCGTTGGAGAAAGAGTAGAAAAAACTATTGACTCTATCGTAAAAAAAGATTAAAATATAAACAGTAGAAGGCAGGATTTCAAATGCGAAGCACTGCAAAGGAAAGGAGCGAGGCGCCCTATATCTTTTCCGTTCCTTCTGCGTTGATTTCCGCACGAAATCAAGGGTTGGCGTTGAGGGGATTGCGGGATTAACCTCAACCATACATATCTTGAGCGTTTTTTGGTGTCGCAGAAACCATATTTTTCTTTACTTAAATAAGAAATAAGTTACTATAAATAGATGGATGACTTACCAGAACAAAAAAGCCAATTCAGATTAGTAATAGAAACAGCATTAATAACTATTATAGCTTTGAGTGCTTGGATTGGTTTTCTTTATTTTATTTACTTGACTGAATAATAATTTGAGTTATATTCATTATATGAACAGCACATACCAATACATAGCAAACTATATCAACAAGCCCACGATATTTTGTTATATTGTAGATTGTGTAGTAAATAATAATCCTTATTTGTTTACTGGCGAGTATAATAAAAAGTTACTAAATAAGAAAGTATGGATGGCTAAACAAGTATTTCCTCATTGTGAGCCAACTCAATATACTTATTTCAAAACATTCAAAGAAGCAAAAGATGCATTAAATAGATGGGGCGCGAAGTGGGAAAGAGTATGAAATACCAATTAGAAGTAAG